>OHFH01000576.1_pt1 | contig 12095 bp, 9 predicted proteins | sample 1567401 | NCBI WGS metagenome assembly OHFH01 (sample SAMEA3879542, study PRJEB24766) | human gut metagenome | biome: human-associated habitat; feature: feces | place: USA | collected 1985/1987
AGCGATTTTGCCTTTGTTGTCAATAGCGTTTTTAACTCTTTTGCCGATCAGCGTATAAATAACCGCATATATAGGAGTACCTAAAATAAAGCCTACCATACCGAATAAACTTCCGCCGACGATAACGCTGAAAAGTACCCAGAAACTTGAAAGTCCGACCTGACTGCCGATAATCTTCGGCTTGAAAAGGTTGCCGTCAAGCTGTTGAATAACAAATACAATCGCAATGAATATAATCATATCCCACGGGCTTTCAAGGAAAAGAATAATAGCACTCGGGATTGCACCTATGAAAGGTCCGAAAAAAGGAATAATATTTGTTACGCCGATAAGAACCGCAATCAATGCGGCATACGGCAATTGGAAAATAGACATTGTAATGAATGTGAGCACTCCGATAAAAGCGGCGTCAATAATGTCGCCAACAAGGAATCTACCGCATTTTGTATCGGTAATATCGACAATCTCATAAACTTTAGGCAAGAATTTTATCGGAATAAACGCAACGGCAAGGCGCTTTACCTGTCTGCACAGCATTTCCTTTGCTGACAGGAAGTAAACGGAAATTACAATACCCATAATAAAGTTATAAATTCCCGCCGTGGTGTTTGTAATCATAGGTAGAAGAGTATCAAACAACACATTTTTTGAGAAATTTGCAATTGTAGTGCCGTTTAAATTATTTGCAATCTCTTTGCCGAGTTGAGCAAAAGATGCGTCAATATCAATGTTTGCATTATACGTCTTATTAGCCCAATCGGCAACGCTTGAAAGCCATTCATATACTGAATTAAAATATGACGGCACTCTTTCAACAAGGCTCGAAATATTGTCGCCGATCTGCGGAACAAGAATGGCAATCAAAAATCCGAGTACGGCAATTACCGCCGTATATGTGCAAATTATAGATAACGGTTTGCGCATTTTCGCAAAAAAAGCTTTTTTGTTTTTCAAAAATCCGAATACTTTTGAATAAAAGAATTTGTAAGGAAAATTCAAAATATACGCAAACAAAAATCCTATTACAAACGGTGTCAGAATAGATGCAAGCATACAAATTGCGTTCCATACCACACTGAAATTATCCTTTACAAACAGCAAAAATATTGTAAAAAGAATACAAATCAGTACATTTTTTAATGTAAAAAGTTTTTTCATTTATTACGCCACTCCTTAAAACAATGACATCTGCGAGCTTTCCGGAAGTCCCTCAAGTGCGCCGATATTTTTCAGCGACTCAATAATAGACTTGGAAACCTTTGTCTTTATCTGCATTTCTTCAATGGAAAGGTATGTATTTACCTTTCCCGATTCAGCGAGAGATATTGCGGCGCTTTCGCCAAGTCCGGGAATTGTTGAAAACGGAAGTCTTATTTTGCCTTCCTCAACCTTGAACATTTTAGCCTCGGATTTGTAAATGTCAACAGGCAGAACTTCAATTTTTCTTGCAAGCATTTCATTTACAATCTGAAGTGTAGCGTACTCCTGATCTTCTTTTGTAGACGATTCGTGGGCGCTTTGCTTTTGCTTTATAAGTTTCATTCTGTTTTTAACAGCCTGATGTCCCTGCATAAGCACAACACCGTCAAGGTTTTCGCTTCGTACCGTAAAGTAAGCTGCGTAATATTCAACAGGCTTATGCACCTTGTACCAGCCAAGTCGCAATGTAGCAATCATATATGCGGCGGCGTGGGCTTTCGGGAACATATACTGAATTTTCATACAGGAATCAATGTACCATTCGGGAACATTGTTATCTCTCATCGCCTTGAAATGTTCTTCGGTAAGCAATTTTGTCGCATTACCTTTACGGACAATTTCCATTATCTTAAATGCCATACCCGGCTCAAGTCCCTTATGCATAAGGTAAGTCATAATGGAATCTCGAGTACCGATAACGCTTGAAATGTCGCAGGTATGATTATGAATAAGCTCCTGCGCATTGCCAAGCCATACACCTGTTCCGTGTGACAAACCTGCAATCTGCAAAAGGTCGGTAAATGTTTTTGGCTTAGCCTCTACCAACATTCCTCGTACAAAGGAAGTGCCGCATTCGGGCAAGCTGAATGTACCTGTTTCTGAGCCTATATCTTCGGGAGTTACACCGAGAGCTTTGGTTGATGTAAACAGGCTCATAACCTCGGGGTCACTCATTGATACTTTCATAACGGGAATACCCGTATAAAGTTCAAGATAGTGATAAATTGTCGGAACATCGTGTCCGAGCTCATCAAGTTTTGTAATTGTATCGTGAATAGAATGGAAGTCGAAGTGAGTGGTAATATTGTCGGACTTCATATCGTTTGCAGGGTGCTGAACAGGACAGAAGTCGTAAACTTCGCTTGTTCTCGGTACAACAACCATACCGCCCGGGTGCTGACCCGTTGTACGCTTAACGCCCGTACAGCCGAGAGCAAGTCGCTTGATTTCAGCCTTATGAAGAATCATACCCTTATCGTTGGCATAACCCTTTACATAGCCGATAGCGGTTTTTTCCGCAACGGTAGAAATAGTACCCGCCTTAAACACATTGTTTTTACCGAACAGTTCCTCTGTGTATCTGTGCGATTTTGACTGATACTCACCGCTGAAATTAAGGTCAATATCAGGCACTTTGTCGCCTTTAAATCCAAGGAATGTTTCAAACGGAATTTCGTGACCGTCCTGGTCCATAAGAGTGCCGCACTCGGGGCAATTCTTAGGAGGCATATCAAAACCCGAACCGTAACTGCCGTCTGTAATAAATTCGCTGTGCTTACATTTTGGGCATATATAGTGCGGGCAAAGCGGATTTACTTCGGAAATACCCGACATTGTCGCAACGAATGACGAACCTACCGAACCTCTGGAACCTACAAGATAACCGTGTGCCTCGCTGTCGGCAACGAGTTTTTGAGCGGTCATATAAAGTACGGAGAAACCGTAGGTTGTAATTGAATTAAGTTCTTTGTCAAGACGAGCCTTAACAATTTCAGGAAGAGGGTCACCGTATTTTTCCTTTGCCCTTTCCCATGTGATAGAAACGAGTTCTTCCTCCGCACCCTCAATGTTAGGCGGGAAAGTTCCCTTCGGAATAGGTCTTATCGACTCGCACATATCGGCAATTTTGCGTGGATTTGTGACAACAACTTCGTATGCCTTTTCTTTGCCGAGGTACTCAAATTCTTTGAGCATTTCCGCTGTGGTTCTAAGGTAAAGCGGAGCTTGGTCTTCGGCATCTTTAAAGCCCTGACCCGCCATAAGAATTTTTCTGTAATCGGCGTCTTTCGGGTCCATAAAATGAACATCGCAAGTAGCACAAACAGGCTTGCCGAGTTCTTTGCCGAGTTTTACTATAGTCTTATCAATTTCGTGGAGTTCTGCCTCATTGGCAAATCTGCCCTCACGAATCATAAAATTATTGTTTCCCGCAGGCTGAATTTCAAGGTAGTCATAAAATGATGCAATTGCTTTGATTTCAGGCCACGGCTTTCCGAGAAGTATAGCCTGATACAGCTGACCTGCACAACAAGCCGAGCCGATTATAAGTCCCTCACGGTGCTTAACAAGCTCACTCTTAGGTATTCTCGGTTTTTTATAAAAATATGTGAGATGAGCGTAAGAAATCAATTTATACAAATTCTTAAGACCTGTTAAATTCTTTACAAGAATTATTTGGTGATAAGTCGGCAGTTTTTTGAAGTCACCGCCGCCTGCAATCTGTGTATTGATTTCGTTGGTTTTTGTAATATTGTAGTCATCTTTAAGACGGGTACAAAGATTTATAAAAATTCTTGCAAGCATTTCCGCATCGTCGGTTGCACGGTGATGATTAAAGTCGCCAAGTCGCAAATACTTTGCAACGGTATCCAGCTTGCAGTTTTTAATATCGGTCAAAATGGCTCTTGAAATTGCAACGGTGTCAATGGAAGTGTAGTTGTACTCCCTGTTCATATTTTCGCAAGCCTTACGGATAAACGAGGTATCAAACGGTGCATTATGCGCAACAAGCACATTGTCGCCTGCAAATTCAAGGAATGCGCTAACTGCCTCGCTCTGTGACGGTGCGTCTTTTACCATAGCGTCGGTAATGCCCGTAAGCTCGGTTATCTTTGCGGGAATCGGCATACCCGGATTTGCAAAAGTTGAAAAAGTATCGGTTATCTGTCCGTTTTCAACCTTTACGGCACCGATTTCTGTGATTTTGTCACGATTTGCGGAAAGACCGGTAGTTTCAATATCAAAGCAGATAAATGTGCCGTCAAGCGGTTCTTCGCTTTTGCCCGAAACAGATTCTACAAGGTCATCCATAAAGTAAGCCTCTGTGCCGTAAATAACCTTGATTTTTTCGCCGTCTTTATTAATTTTATCGGCGGCTTTCATAGCGTCAGGGAAAGCCTGTGCAACACCGTGGTCTGTGATTGCAACTGCCGGGTGTCCCCAATCGGCGGCTCTTTTTACAAGGTCGCCTGCCGAGGTTACTGCGTCCATCTGCGACATATTCGTATGCAAATGCAGTTCGACACGCTTCTCCTCCGCTTTATCCACAACCTTAACCTTATTTGCAGTGCCGATTGACCTTGCAATAAGCATAAGCTCGCCTGCGTAGCGGTCATATTCGACATCGCCCTGAACAACTACAGTGTCACCTTTTTTCAGGTTATCGAGAATTGCGGTGTCTTTGATTGTTCCGAAAACTTTTACGGATGTAGAACCCGAATAGTCGGTAATGTCGATTACAAAAATATTTTTATCTCCCGACTTTGTTACCTTTTTTTCAATATCAAAAATATCGCCCCATACTACTATTCTGCCTGTGTCGGCAACAATTGTGCTGATTGGCTCGATTTTACCTCGTATAGACCTGCCGTAAAAAGGTTTTATTGAGGCTTCAACAATCTGCGGCAGCAAAAACTTGCCCTCCCGCACTTCAATTTCCTGCACTGCATCGGAATTTCTCTTTTCCTTTACAGCTTTTGTAACAGCCTCATTGCTCGCAGTATCGTGCACGCTTTCTTCAATCTTTTGTCTTTCGATTTTTTCTGCGGCATTTTTCATTGTCTGCATATATTCTTCGCTCTGTCCGTCAACTTCAAGCGTACCTGTATATATAATGTTGATTTCAAGCGAAAATTCCTCTGCAACAAGCCTTTTAAGAGCCTTGTCAAAGCCCTTGGCATCTAAAAGGCTTTTGCCGCCGTTATTAAGTGTGATTTGCAAATTACCTTCCTCATAGGTAACAAATGCGTTGTTAAGTGTGCCGTTAATACTCGGAATATCACGCTTAACCGCCTTATACAGCTCAGGAAAATAATCTGCTGAAAAAAGTTTAGAATCATAATTCTGACAGAGCCGAGATTTAATTCGGATTTGGAAATTTGTTTTTCGGCAGCAAAAAGGTTATCCCTCAACACAAGACCGCCAAATTTGGCAGTCATTGTGATTGAGCGATTATTACTGTTAATATTAAGTTTTAAAAGCTCGGCTGATGATATATCATCAGCGAGCGGTTTATCCGCAAGATACGGATTAAAGACTTCTCCGAGTGTTTTCATATTCTTCCTTATAAGAATTATAATTTATCGATTTCATCCATAAGAGCATCAACAAGCTGCTCCTCTGAAACTTTTCTGATTACTTCACCTTTTTTGAATACAAGACCGCAGCCGTCACCGCCTGCAATTCCGATGTCTGCCTCTCTTGCTTCTCCGGGGCCGTTTACAACACAGCCCATTACGGCTACTTTAATATTCTTTTTACAGTCTTTAAGTCTGTTTTCAACCTCTCCCGCAATTTTTACAAGGTCAATTCTTGTTCTGCCGCAGGTCGGGCAGGATACAAACTGCACACCGCTCTTTTTAAGTCCGAGCGCTTTTAAAATATCGTTAGCGGCATAGATTTCCTTTACAGGGTCAGCTGTAAGAGAAACTCTGATTGTGTCGCCGATTCCGTGAAGTAACAGCGAACCGATACCTGCGGCTGATTTTATGATGCCCATTCGTTCGGTACCTGCCTCGGTAACGCCAAGGTGGAGCGGATAATCGCACTGCTCGTTTGCAAGCTCATAAGCCTTAACCATAAACGGAACGGTTGAGCTTTTCATTGAAAGAACAATATCGTTAAAATCGAACTTTTCAAGCAAAGACGCATGATAAAGCGCACTGTCGCAAAGCGCCTGCGGTGTGGGGTGACCGTACTTTGCGAGAATTTCCTTTTCAAGCGAGCCGGAATTTACGCCGATTCTGATAGGAATATTTCTCTGACGGCAAGCGTCGGCAACCGCCTTTACCCTGTCATCAGAACCGATATTGCCCGGATTTATACGGATTTTGTCAACACCTGCGGCACAAGCCTCAAGCGCCAATTTATAATCGAAATGTATGTCAGCAACAACAGGAATAGTAAGCGCCTGCTTGAGTGCCGGAATAAGTTTAACTGCGTCTTTATTAGGAATAGCGGCTCTTATAATCTGACAACCTGCTTTTTCAAGTTCAACCGCCTGCCTTACAGAACCCTCTATATCGGTTGACGGAACATTCAGCATTGACTGAATACTTACATCGGCACCGCCGCCGACAAGCACATTGCCGACTTTAACTTGTTTTTTACTTCCCACTGTAATTCCTCCTGTGCTACAGGCTTAGCTGTCCGGTAAACAACTGCCATATATCCTTACAGGTTACAACAACCATAAAGCCCATAAGAATAATAAAGCCTGCTGCATTGATATATTTCTCAACCTTTCTCGGTATCGGCTTCCTGAATATCCACTCAATAAGCAAAAGCAAAAATCTTCCGCCGTCAAGTGCCGGGAACGGGAGCATATTGAATATACCGAGATTTATTGTAATCAAGGTCATTACATTTAAAATATTAAATACCGCAGAACCGAAGTTTGTTTCAAGTCCCTGTGAGGCAACCTGTGTTACCGCAGATGCAATGCCGACAGGACCTGACATATCTTTAAATCCAAATCTGCCCTGCGCAATCCATACAACCGACTGCCATACCATTCTGCCGACTGACAAAGCTTCGGAAAATCCCTGTTTAATTACAGAAGTGAATGTCTTGTCAATTGGCTCAACATAAAAATCAAGAGAAACCGACGGCTTATCTGCCTCTTTATCCTCTTCGTTTTTATAGTAAGTAAAGAACTGAACATCGTTTAGCTCAACTTCTTTGCCGTCCCTTATTACCGTAACAGTTGCAGTATAACGCTGACGGGTATCTTTTTCGGTAATTGTCGGGAGAGTATAGTCTGTTACACCGATTGTATCATAAAGTTTTTTGACGGTATCGTCCATCACCTTTTTAGCCTCGGTTTTGTCGGCGGAATTATTCACCGCCGTACAACCGTCGGTTGTGATATTGTAAAGTTTCAGGAGTGTATCGTCATCGGGCTTTTTATCGGTTGCAATTTTACTGTACTCCGTACAGATTGCATTTGCGCAGTCCTGCTTATATACGGATACAGACTTACCGTCAACATTTTCACAGTTTACACCTGCAAACGAAAAAGATAAATCCTTTGAATTGTAAATATCATATCCGTTGACCTTAACGATTTTATCGCCGATCTGTAAACCGCAGTTTGCGGAATAAGAGCGTGGGTCAAACTGTTCAACAGTCGTAGAAGAGTATGCCTCCTGCGGAATGACCATTATAAAAGAAAAAATTATGCCAAGAATTATATTCATTACCGCACCCGCAATAATGACTATCATTCGTTTCCAGACCTTTGCATTATTAAACGAGCGTGGCTCGGGACTGTCTTCGTCCTCGCCCTCCATTGCACAGAATCCGCCGATTGGAAAAAGTCTTAAAGAATACTGTGTTTCGCCCTTTTTAAAACTAAAAAGCTTTGGCCCCATTCCAAGTGCAAATTCATTTACCTTAATGCCCGAAAGCTTTGCCGTAATGAAATGTCCGAACTCATGTAATCCTATAATCAGCTCAAAAAGCAGCACCGCAATTACTACCAAGGCTATAGTTACTAATATTTGCATATTTGGTCAATCAACTCCAGATAAAAATTCCGCAAAATCTAATTATTTGTTTACCGTTCTGCGTACAAACTCTCTTGCAAGTGCGTCTGCGTTCAGAACATCCTCAACATTTTTTTGATTAATTGTCTTTACGGCATTTAATGATTCCGTAACAAGACTGCCGATTTCAAGGAAAGATATTTTTCCCTGACGGAATAAAGCGTTTGCCTCTTCATTTGCGCCGTTTACCACAGCTGTTGCAGTGCCGCCGATATCAAGTGCTTTTTTGCATGCAGTAAGACATTCAAAGGTCTTGTAATCAGGCTCAAAAAATGTCATTTTGGCAATATCCGCAAGTTTAAGCTCGCCTACAGGCGACTCATAACGGTCGGGATATGTAACCGCATACTGAATAGGAATACGCATATCGGGCAAGCCGAGTTGAGCGATAACTGAATTATCGTCATACTCAACAAGCGAATGAATTATACTTTCTCTGTGAACCACAACATCAATTCTGTCGCCCTCAACATCAAAAAGTCTGCTTGCCTCTATAATTTCAAGTCCCTTATTCATCATTGAAGCAGAGTCTATGGTGATTTTAGCACCCATACTCCAATTCGGATGATTAAGAGCCTGCTCTACCGTAACATTTTTAAGTTCGTCACGGGTTCTGCCAAAGAAAGGACCGCCCGATGCCGTAAGTATCAGCTTTTTAAGCGCCTTATTCTGCGGCATACCCTGCAAGCACTGAAAAATTGCCGAGTGCTCGCTGTCAACAGGCAAAAGCCTTACATTATTATCCCTGACAGCATCAGTAACAAGATGTCCGCCCGCAACAAGAGTTTCCTTATTTGCAAGCGCAATATCTTTTTTGGCATTTGCCGCCGCAATTGTGGGCAGCAAGCCTACCATTCCAACAACGGAATTAAGTACAAGTTCGCAGCTTTTTTCGGTTGCCGCCGCAATAAGTCCGTCCATTCCGCCGAGAACTTTTGTATTGGTATCTTTGACCGCAAGCTGTAATTCTTTTGCTTTTTCTTCGTCAAAAAGCACTGCAATCTGCGGCTTATACTTTCTTATCTGCTGTTCCGTTAGCTTTACATTTGAATTTGCGGTAAGCGCTGTAACATTCAAGTTGAGTTTATCGACAACATCAAGCGTTTGAGTACCGATTGAACCTGTTGAACCTAAAACGGAAATATTATTAATCATAATTTACACCACCGTAGCAAAAGGCAAAAACTGATTGATTGCAAGCATAACAGGAGCGGTAAAAATAATGCTGTCAAATCTGTCGAGCATACCGCCGTGACCCGGAAATACAGAACTATAGTCCTTAATGCCTACACTTCTCTTGATAAGAGAAAAACTCAAGTCGCCGAAAATAGAAACCACGGCGTCAACAACACCGAGAATGATAAGAGCAACAAAGTTAAACTTATATTCGGGAGCAATTACAAACGCAAAGAGCAAACCGAGTACAACGGCAGTCAATACGCAGAAAATTACTCCGCCGACTGCGCCCTCAACTGTTTTTTTAGGGCTGACATTCGGACAAAGTTTATGTTTGCCAAAGCTTGCGCCGATAAAAAATCCGCCTGCGTCCGCCATCCAAGGAAGTGAAAAAATAGTGGCGAAGTAAAAACTCAACGGCTTACAATTAAGGCAAAGAGCCGAAAACGCACTCATTCCGAATGTGATAAGAAGTGTGCCGAACATCGCATACGCAAAGTCAAGATAATTGATTTGCTTGTGATTGTATATCAGCATAGCAAACCCCACTATCATAAAAACGGCAATAATCGGATATACCAAGCCCGTATTTAATACTATGGGAATTACTGCTGCAAATAGTATGCACGGAACCGAAATAAAATATTTTTTCAACAGCTTGTTAGCGTGTAAGTATTCGCCTGTCATAAACGCCGTAACCGCAGCTACCGCAAAGGCGATTACGAGCGGCTGTATTTCTCCCAAAAACAGCAAAACTAAAATTATGGAAATGCCGACAACCGCTGTAAGAAGTCTTGCTTTTAATGATTTCATAACTGATCTACCTGCTTCTTTATACTCCTCCAAAGCGCCTGTTGCGTTGAGAGTATATATTAATAGCCTCGTCAAGGTCTGATTTTTCAAAATCAGGCCAGAGCTTATTCATTATGACAAACTCAGTATAAGCAGCCTGCCATAGCATAAAGTTTGAAATTCGGTATTCACCGCTCGGTCTGATAATCAAATCGGGATCGGGCTGACCGGCGGTATAAAGATAATTTGAAAAAAGCGCTTCGTCAATATTTTCAACATCAATCTTACCGCTTTTTACATCTGTGCTTATATTTTTAACGGCACGCACAATTTCGTCACGGCTGCCGTAATTCATAGCAATATTAAGCACCATACCGTCACGGTCTTTTGAGCTTTCCTCGTTTTCAATCATAAGATTTTGCAAATCTAAGCTGAAATGGGATTTATCTCCGATAAATTTTACAACAATGCTGTCATCTTTGAAGTCCTCAAGCGCCTCATTAAGGTAAGACTTAAAAAGTTTCATAAGAGCGCTGACTTCATCCTCCGGGCGTTTCCAGTTTTCAGTTGAAAAAGCATAAACGGTAAGATATTTTATACCGATGTCCGAGCAATATCTTGTGATATTTCTAAAGGTTTTTGCGCCTTCACGATGTCCTACGGAACGAGGCAGACTGCGTTTTTTTGCCCATCTGCCGTTACCGTCCATTATAATACCTATGTGTTCGGGTAAAATTATATCCGTTTTTTTAGCTTCTTCAGACTTTGAATTCCAAAAAGCCATATTACATCTCCAAAATTTCTTTCTGCTTTGCGGCTGAAATTGTGTCTATATTCTTGATATACTTGTCTGTAAGCTCCTGTGCTTTCTTTTCGCCCTGCTTTAAATCATCCTCTGTAAGCTCGCCGCTCTTCTTCATAGCCTTAAGTTTGTCGATTAAGTCACGGCGAACATTTCTTACCTGTACCTTTGTATCTTCGGAAATCTTCATAATGTCTTTTACGATTTCCTTTCTTCTGTCCTCTGTAAGAGGCGGGAATACAAGGCGGATAACCTTACCGTCGTTCTGTGGGTTAATACCGATGTCAGATGTAAGAATAGCCTTTTCAATCTGTCTTAAAACAGACATATCCCAAGGCTGAACGGTGAGAGTTCTTGCCTCTGTTACCGAAACTGCCGCAAGCTGATTTACAGGAGTAGGTGCACCGTAATAATCAACCTTTACCTTATCGAGTACACCGGGGTTTGCTCTGCCGGCTCTGATTTCAGAAAACTCCTGCTGCATATGAGAAACTCTTCTCTCCATTGATTCAGAAGCCTTTTTAATCTGTGTTTGCATAATGTTTCCTCCGTTAATTCATCATAAAATATTAGTCTATAGCATCAACTATAGTACCGATGTTTTCACCGCATACCGCACGATAAATATTCTCAGGGTCTTCAAGGCTGAAAACGAGAACAGGGAGCTTGTTGTCCTTACAAAGTGAAGCTGCTGTGCTGTCCATTACCGCAAGGTCCTTGTTGAGAACCTCGTGGAAAGAAACAACATCGTACTTCTTAGCGTTTGGATTTGTTTTAGGGTCGCTGTCATATACGCCGTCAACCATTGTAGCTTTCATCATAATGTCAGCCTCAATCTCGTTTGCACGAAGAGCGGCAGCTGTGTCTGTGCTGAAGAACGGGTTACCTGTACCGCAGCCGAAGATTACAACCTTGCCTGATTGGAGATGGCACATAGCCTTGTTGCGAATGTAAGGCTCTGCAACCTGGCGCATTGAAATAGCGGTCTGAACTCTTACTACGCAGCCGAGCTGCTCAAGTGCGTCTGCTACGCCGAGAGCGTTAATTGCGGTTGCAAGCATACCCATATGGTCTGCTCTTGTTCTGTCCATATCACCTGAACTTCTGCCTCTCCAGAAGTTACCGCCGCCAACAACGATACCTACCTGAACGCCTGCGTCTACGCACTTTTTGATTGGTTTACATATTTCAACAACTTTGTCGAAGTCGATACCTGTTTTCTGATCACCTGCAAGTGATTCGCCTGAAAGTTTTAATAAAATTCTATTGTATTTTGGTTTCATAACTTAACACCCCACTGT
>OHFH01000598.1_pt1 | contig 11609 bp, 6 predicted proteins | sample 1567401 | NCBI WGS metagenome assembly OHFH01 (sample SAMEA3879542, study PRJEB24766) | human gut metagenome | biome: human-associated habitat; feature: feces | place: USA | collected 1985/1987
AGGAGCAACGCCTTGCTCCAACCTTTGTTAACCTTAAATCTAATACTATGAAAAACACATTGCAAAGGTACGGACTTTAGTGAATTTTGCAAATAAAACAACTAAAAAAATATGTTCTCTAACACGTTTTAATACTTTTATCCTATTTGTTAAGGATAAGGGCCTTTTTTATTTACTTGTATTTTATCTTTTTTACATATAAAACCGTATATTTGTTGCCACTTTTGCAAAAGGATAAAAACGAATGGTTTCAGTAGATAATTTGAAAGTAGAGTTTGGAGTAACGCCTCTGTTTGAGGACGTGTCATACGTTATCAATAAGAGAGATCGTATTGCGCTGGTCGGGAAGAATGGGGCCGGTAAGTCTACTATGCTTAAAATATTGGCAGGAATACAGGCGCCTACTTCAGGTAGTGTTTCTGTTCCGCGTGATGTGACGATAGGCTATCTGCCTCAAGTCATGATTCTGAGTGATAAACATACTGTGATGGAAGAGGCGGAGATGGCTTTTGAACATATCTTTGACTTGCAGGCTAGTATTGAGAGAATGAATCAGGAATTGGCGGATAGAACAGACTATGATTCAGAAAACTATCATAAACTGATTGAGAAATTCACACATGACAATGAACGCTTTCTGATGATGGGAGGTACCAATTATACGGCTGAGATAGAACGTACATTGATGGGGTTAGGATTTAACCGGGAAGATTTTAACCGTCCTACATCCGAGTTCAGTGGTGGTTGGCGTATGCGTATAGAGTTGGCCAAGTTGTTGTTGCGACGGCCCGATGTGTTGCTGTTGGACGAGCCTACCAATCATCTGGATATAGAAAGCATTCAATGGTTGGAAAACTTTTTGAAGACAAGTGCGGGGGCCGTTGTATTGGTGAGTCACGACCGCGCATTTATTAATAATGTGACCAATCGTACGATTGAAATATCTTGCGGGCATATCTATGATTATAAAGTGGCTTACGATGAGTTTGTGGTATTGCGCAAAGAGCGTCGTGAGCAGCAATTGCGTGCATACGAGAACCAGCAGAAGCAAATTCAGGATACGGAAGATTTCATAGAGCGTTTCCGTTATAAGGCTACCAAGGCTGTCCAGGTGCAGAGCCGCATCAAGCAATTGGAAAAAATAGTTCCTATTGAAATTGATGATGAAGATAATTCAGCCTTACGGTTGAAGTTTCCGCCTGCCATGCGTTCCGGCAATTATCCGGTCATTTGTGACGGGGTGAAGAAAGTATACGGCAGTCATCTTGTTTTCCACGATGTGACTTTGACTATTAATAGAGGTGAGAAGGTGGCTTTTGTCGGAAAGAACGGGGAAGGTAAGTCCACTTTGGTGAAATGTATAATGGACGAAATCCCATACGAAGGTAAACTGACCATCGGGCACAACGTACAGATTGGTTATTTTGCTCAGAATCAGGCTCAGATGCTGGATGAAAATCTGAGTGTTTTTGATACGATTGATTATGTGGCAAAAGGGGATATTCGTTTAAAAATTCGTGATATTCTGGGAGCATTCATGTTTGGAGGCGAGGCTTCTGATAAAAAAGTAAAGGTACTGTCGGGTGGGGAGCGGAGTCGTCTTGCCATGATAAAACTTTTGTTAGAACCGGTGAATTTCCTTATTTTGGACGAACCTACCAACCATCTGGATATGCGCTCAAAGGATGTATTGAAAGAAGCTATCAAGGAATTTGATGGAACGGTGATTGTTGTTTCTCATGACCGTGAGTTCTTGGATGGACTGGTGACCAAAGTTTATGAATTTGGAGGTGGAGTAGTAAAAGAACACATTGGCGGCATTTATGATTTTTTACAGAAAAAGAAAATAGAGAGTCTGAATGAGTTGCAGCTTTCGGCTTCTCCTACTGTGTCTGCCACTAAAAAGGAAGAACCCGAAACGGTCAGTGAGAACAAATTATCTTATGAGGCGCAAAAGGAATTGAATAAGAAAATTCGTAAATTGGAGAAACGAATTGCGGATTGTGAACAAAAAATAGAAAAGCTGGAAACTGAGATTAGCGGGGTGGAAGCCGATATGGCTACTCCCGAAGGTGCATCGGATATGGCTTTGTATGAAAAGCATCAGAAACTGAAAAAGGACTTGGATCAGACGGTAGAAGAATGGGAGGTCGTTTCTATGGAATTAGAAGAGATGCAGGGAAGTTAATATGTATCATATATATAGAACAAATGAAAGCAAAACATTATTTACCAATGGCTGTATTGGCTCTGGCAGTAGCTGCCGGATGCGACAGTAAAAAGGAAGCCGTCATGACTTCGGGTATAGACTTGACAAATTTGGACACTACGGCTGTTCAAGGAGCTGATTTTTATCAGTATGCTTGTGGCGGATGGATGAAGAAACACCCTCTGACCAATGAATATTCCCGTTTTGGCTCATTCGATATGCTTGCCGAAAATAACCGGGAACAACTGAAAGGATTGATTGTGGAAATTGCTGCCGGACAGAATGCGCAAGGTACAATAGGTCAGAAAATAGGGGATATCTATAATCTGGCTATGGATAGTGTGAAACTGAATGCGGATGGAGTAACTCCTATTCAAGCTGATTTGGAAAAGATTGCTTCAGTGAAGGATAAATCGGAAATAGTTCCTTTGATGGCGGAACTGGCTCATAGCGGTGTATTCCCTTATTTCAGTTTCTATGTGGGTGCCGATATCATGGACAGCAAGAGCAATTTGTTTCAATTGTATCAAGGGGGTATCAGTCTGGGTGAAAGAGAATATTATTTGGACAATGATGATGTGACTACCAATATCCGTAATAAGTATAAAGAACATATTGTAAAGATGTTCCAATTGGCTGGTTTTGATGAGGCTGCCGCTAAAAAGAAAATGGAGGCTGTAATGGATATCGAAACCCGTATTGCAAAAGCTTCTTTCAGTGCGGTGGAACAGCGTAACCCTGCGGCCAATTATCATAAAATGTCTTTGGATGAATTAAAGAAAGAGATTCCGGGCATTGACTGGGATGCTTTCTTGAATGGTATAGGCGTGAAAGGGGTGACTGAACTGAGTGTTTCTCAAGTGGAGCCGATTAAAGAGGTTGAGAAAATTATCAATAGCTTGCCGGTTGAAAATCAGATCGCTTATATGCAATGGAATCTGATAGACAGGGCTGCCGGTTACTTGAGTGATGATTTGGTAGCACAAAACTTTGATTTTTATGGAAAAACACTATCCGGTAAACAGGCTAACCAACCTCGTTGGAAGCGTGCCGTAAGTACTGTGAATGGGGTACTGGGTGAAGCGGTAGGTCAGATGTATGTGGAGAAATATTTTCCGGCAGCCGCAAAAGAACGTATGGTGCAGTTGGTAAAGAATCTGCAGACCGCATTGGGAGAACGTATCCGGAATTTGGAATGGATGGGTGACAGCACAAAGATTAAAGCTATTGAGAAGTTGAATTCTTTTTATGTAAAGGTAGGCTATCCTGATAAGTGGAGGGATTATACCGGTTTGAATATTGAAAAAGATTCTTATTGGGCCAATGTGAAGCGTGCTACAGAATTCGAACTGGATTATATGTTGTCCAAGGCAGGCAAGCCGGTTGACAGAGATGAATGGGGAATGACTCCGCAGACTGTCAATGCATATTATAATCCGACCACGAATGAGATTTGTTTTCCGGCAGGTATTCTTCAATATCCGTTTTTTGACATGAATGCTGATGATGCATTTAATTATGGAGCTATTGGCGTGGTTATCGGTCATGAAATGACTCATGGATTCGATGATCAGGGACGTCAGTTCGATAAGGATGGTAATTTGAAAGATTGGTGGACAGCCGAAGATGCCAAACGTTTTGAAGAACGTGCTCAGGTAATGGTGAATTTCTTTGATAGCATTCAGGTTTTGCCGGGACTCAATGCCAACGGTTCTTTGACTTTAGGTGAGAATATAGCCGACCATGGTGGTTTGCAGGTTTCTTTCCAAGCGTTCAAGAATGCGACAAAAGATGCTCCGCTATCAGTAGAAGACGGATTTACTCCGGAACAGCGCTTCTTCTTGTCATACGCCGGAGTGTGGGCTGGCAATATCCGCGACGAGCAGATTCGTTTGCAAACAAAGTCTGATCCACATTCATTGGGCAGATGGCGTGTGAACGGAGCACTCCCTCAAATTGGTGCATGGTATGATGCTTTTGGCATTAAAGAGGGGGATCCTATGTATTTGGCTCCTGAAAAACGTGTCTCTATTTGGTAAGCTTTATACATAAAAGATAATAAAAAGCATGGTAATTGCTGATAATTTGGCATTTACCATGCTTTCTTTTTGGAATTTACATGATAAACACCTATTTTTGTGCCCGATGAAACGGAGACGATATATAGCATGGGTATTAATGTTGGTCAGCATAATCATGTTGACTGCATCTGTTCTGCCTCATCATCATCACCGGGAAATCCTTTGCTTGCAGCATGATATGACTTTGTGCGGCTGTCAATGTTCTGTACAGCATCAGCAGCATAATAGTTCCGATGAGAATCATACATGTAATGCCGGATGCGTGACCAAGTTTAAAAGTGTAACTCCGGATCGGGCTCAGGACAGTGTTTCTCCTGATTATTCGTTTTGTTTGTTGCTATATACGGTAACGGATGTATTGGCGCTTTCATTGCAGTTGACTGAACACAACACATTACCTTATAATTACTATTTAGAAAAACTGCATTCTACGTGTCTTCCCCACGTAAAGGGGTTGCGTGCTCCTCCTTGCGATGTTCTTGCTTAACAGATAGAAAGTTTATCTTTTTATCCGCAACTTTGTTGCATTTTCTTTACGCTAATTTTGTATTTAATAAAAAAGTAAGAACAAATTATATCATCATGAAGAAACTTATCTTTATGGGAGTCTTGGGATTATTTCTTTTAGGCTCTTGCAACAGTAAATCGGAACATGACCATGAGGGGCATAGTCATGAAACGGAAAAAGCACATAATCATGATCATGAAGGCCATGATCACGAGCATGAGGAACACGATCATGCGAGTGAAAACCACGAAGGACATAACCACGAGGCAGAGATGGCAGCCGGACATTCCGATGAGATAATCCTGGCTCCGGAAAAAGCGAAAGCAGCTGGAGTAGAATCGGAAATAATCCAGCCTAAATCATTCCGTCAGGTAATAACGACCAGCGGACAGGTACAGGCGGCACAAGGTGATGAAAGCGTAGTAGTTGCCAATGTAGCCGGTGTGGTTTCTTTCCGCCATCCGGTAACGGACGGTATGAGTGTGAGCAAGGGGGCTCCCATTCTGAATATCTCTGCTGAGAATATGCCGGACGGAGACCCTGTAAAACGTACCCGTATCGCATATGAAACCGCCAAAAAAGAATATGAACGTGCCGCCAAGTTGGTAAAAAGTCAGATAATATCACAGAAAGATTTCAATGCCATTAAGGAGAGTTATGAAAATGCATTATTGGCATACGAGGCTATTTCAAAGAACCAGACCAAGACAGGTGTGTCCGTTACAGCTCCTTTAGGTGGCTATATCAAGAATTGTCTGGTGAAGGAAGGTGATTATGTGTCGGTAGGCCAGCCTTTGGTGAGTATCACTCAGAACCGTCGTCTGTTCCTTCGTGCAGATGTTTCCGAGAAATATTATGGTTATCTGCATAGCATCCAGTCGGCAAACTTCAAGACTCCATACGATAATAAGGTATATGAGTTGGGTGAGTTGAAAGGGCATCTGCTTTCTTATGGTAAAGCATCCGGTGGTACTTCTTTCTATGTACCTGTTACTTTCGAATTTGATAATCGGGGAGATGTGATTCCCGGTTCGTATGTGGAGGTGTATCTGCTCTCGTCGGAAATGCCCGATGTGCTGGCCTTACCTGTTACAGCATTGACCGAAGAACAGGGCTTGTATTTTATTTATCTGCAATTGGATGAAGAAGGGTATAAGAAACAGGAAGTGACTTTGGGGGCTAGTGACGGAAAGGAAGTTCAGATTCTTACGGGGTTAAAAGCCGGTGACCGTGTGGTAACAAAAGGAGCCTATCAGGTGAAATTAGCATCGGCCAGCAATGCGATTCCGGCTCATAGTCATGAACATTAATCAAGCCGCCCTATGCTAAATAAAATTATACATTTTTCCCTTCAAAACCGTATATTGGTTCTGGTGGCGTCGGTTTTGCTGCTTATTGGCGGTACTTACACGGCTTTTCATACGGAAGTCGATGTGTTCCCCGATTTGAATGCGCCGACTGTAGTGATTATGACTGAAGCGAATGGTATGGCTGCCGAAGAGGTGGAACAATTGGTAACCTTCCCTGTAGAAACTGCTGTGAATGGTGCGACCAATGTGCGCCGGGTGCGTTCATCTTCCACCAATGGCTTTTCCGTTGTGTGGGTGGAATTTGAATGGGATACTGATATCTATCTGGCCCGTCAGATTGTTAGTGAGAAATTGTCCTTAGTCAGCGAGGAATTGCCCGAGAATGTAGGTAAACCTACCATGGGACCTCAATCCTCTATTTTAGGTGAATTGCTGATTATCGGTCTGACTTCGGATACTACTTCCATGCTCGATCTCCGTACACTGGCAGACTGGACTATCCGTCCGCGCCTGCTTTCTACGGGAGGTGTGGCACAGGTTGCCGTGCTAGGAGGTGATATCAAGGAATATCAGGTGTTGCTTGACCCTGCCCGCATGAAACATTACAATGTTACGTTGGCAGAGGTGATGAACGTTACCCGTAACATGAATCAGAATGCCAATGGCGGAGTGATTTATGAATATGGAAACGAATATATTGTTCGTGGGGTGCTTTCCAGCCATGATGTGGCTCAGTTGTCACGTTCCGTCATTAAGACGGTGGAAGGGGTGCCCGTTACATTGGAAGATATTGCCGATGTGAAGATCGGTTCGCAGGAACCAAAACTAGGTACTGCTTCGGAGAGAGGAAAACCTGCCGTACTGCTGACCGTTACCAAACAACCCAAGACTGGGACTATTGAACTGACAGAGCAATTAGAAGCCGCATTGAAGGATTTGCAGAAGAATCTTCCGGCTGATGTGCACGTTTCTACAGATATTTTCCGTCAGAGCCGTTTTATTGAAAGTTCTATCGGCAATGTGAAGGATTCGTTGTATGAAGGTGCTATTTTTGTGGTGATTGTTCTCTTCCTGTTCCTTGCCAATGTACGTACCACGGTTATTTCATTGGTAACCCTTCCGTTGTCATTGATTGTTTCTATATTGACTCTTCACTATATGGGGCTCACCATCAATACCATGAGTTTGGGTGGTATGGCTATTGCCATTGGTTCGTTGGTGGATGATGCTATTGTGGATGTGGAAAATGTATGGAAACATCTGCGCGAGAACCGCTTGTTGCCCGAAGGGGAACGTAAAAGCGTGATTGAAGTCGTGTTCAATGCTTCGAAAGAAGTGCGTATGCCTATCTTGAACTCTACCTTGATTATTGTAGTCAGCTTTGTTCCTTTGTTCTTCCTGACAGGAATGGAAGGTCGTATGCTGGTTCCGCTGGGCATTGCCTTTATTGTGGCGTTGTTTGCTTCTACGGTAGTGGCTTTGACACTGACTCCGGTACTGTGCAGCTATCTGTTAGGTAATAATAAAAGTAAAGGATTACCCAAAGAGGCATTTGTAGCCGTATGGATGAAAAAGCATTACCGCAATACCTTGTTATGGTCCTTGAATCATAAATCCGTAGTATTGGGTTTTACAGGTGGACTGTTTGCGGTGGCATTGGTTATGTTTTTTGCATTAGGACGTAGTTTTCTGCCATCTTTCAATGAAGGTTCGTTCACCATTAATATCAGTTCATTGCCGGGAATTTCTTTGGCAGAATCGGACAAAATGGGACACCGTGCGGAAGAGTTGCTGATGTCTATTCCCGAAATACAGACTGTAGCCCGTAAAACGGGACGTGCCGAACTGGATGAACATGCACTAGGGGTTAACGTGAGTGAAATTGAGGCTCCGTTTGAATTGAAAGACCGTTCCCGTCAGGAACTGGTAGCCGATGTGCGCGAAAAACTGGGTACCATTGTAGGGGCAAACGTGGAAATAGGCCAGCCTATCAGCCACCGCATCGATGCTATGCTTTCGGGTACCAAGGCCAACATTGCCATCAAACTGTTTGGTAACGATTTGAACAAGATGTTTGCCATCGGTAATCAGATAAAGGATGCTATCAGTAGCGTGGAGGGTATTGCCGACTTGAATGTGGAACAACAAATCGAACGTCCGCAGCTCAAGATTGTTCCCAAACGCGAGATGCTTGCCAAATTCGGTATTTCCTTGCCGGACTTTGCCGAATTTGTATCTGTAAACATGGCGGGTGAAGTTGTTTCGCAGGTATATGAAGAAGGCAAAGCGTTTAATCTTATTGTCCGTACCAAGGACGAGGTGCGTGATGAGATGGAGAAAGTGCGTAACCTGATGATTGATACCGGTGACGGTCAGAAAATCCCTGTCAACTATGTAGCCGATGTGATTTCTGCCATGGGACCGAATACCATCAGCCGTGAGAACGTGAAGCGTAAGATTGTGATTTCAGCCAATACCAGCGGCCGTGATTTGCGCAGCGTGGTGAATGATATACAGGAACGGATTGATGCGCAAATCAAGCTTCCCGAAGGATATCATGTGGAATATGGCGGTCAGTTTGAAAGCGAGCAGGCGGCCAGCCGTACGCTGATGCTCACTTCGTTTATGAGTATCGTAGTTATCTTCCTGTTGCTTTATACCCAGTTTAAGAATGCAGCCCAAAGTGGAGTCATTTTGTTGAATTTGCCTTTGGCGTTGATTGGTGGGGTATTTGCATTGATGATAACAACGGGTGAGATAAGCATTCCGGCTATTATCGGCTTTATCTCGTTGTTTGGTATTGCTACCCGTAATGGTATGTTGTTGATAAGTCATTACAATACGTTGCGCGAAGAAGGTATGGATTTGAAAGAAAGCATTCTTCACGGTTCGTTAGACCGTTTGAACCCTATCCTGATGACTGCATTGTCTTCCGCGTTGGCTTTGATACCTTTGGCGTTCCGTGGCGATTTGCCGGGTAATGAGATACAAAGTCCGATGGCGAAAGTTATTCTGGGAGGTCTTTTGACATCGACTTTCTTGAACGCTTTCATTATTCCGATTGTTTATGAACTGATGAATCGAAAGAAGAAATAATAGAAATATATGAAACGAATCTTATTTATAATAGCCTTCTGCTCTCCCTTGCTGGCGCAGGCCCAGAGTATTGAGCACATTTTGAAAAGCATCGAGCAGAATAATAAAGAGCTCAAGGCGCAGAAACATGCAGCCGATGCAACCAAGATGGAAAACCGGACAAACAACAACTTGCCTGACCCTACAGTGAGCTACAGTTCTTTTTACAGTAATGGTGCCGAAGGGGGGCACGGTACGGAACTTGTCGCTTCACAAGGTTTTGATTTCCCTACTCAGTATATTGTCCGCAATCGGCAGGCTACTTTGCAGAACGAAGCGGTGGACAAGCAACAACAGGCTGCTCGCCGAGATATTCTGCTGAATGCGAAGAATCTCTGTCTAGACCTTATTCTGTTGAATCAGGAAAAAACATTGATGGATATCCGTATGAAAAATGCAGATGAATTACAGGCACTTTATGAAAAGCGTCTGACTACCGGTGATGCGAACATATTGGAAGTCAATAAAATCAAAATGGAACGTATGAATGTGCAGACGGAAGTTGCCCAAAACAGCGCAGCCCACCGCACTGCCTTGCAATCTCTGCTTGCCATGAACGGCAACATGCCTTTAGAATTTGCTGAAACCACATACCCTGCCATACAGGAAATCAATGATTACAATGTCATGCGGGATGAAGTGATGGCATCAGACCTTGACTTGCAGGCCGCCGTCGCCACTGCCCGTGCCGCCGAGAAGCAGGTTTCGGTAGACCGTCAAGGATGGTTGCCGAAACTGGAAGCCGGTTTTCGCCGTAACACGGATGATGCGGTTTCGATGAATGGTTTTGTGGTAGGGGGCTCCTTGCCTTTGTTTCAGAATCGTAAAAAGGTAAAGATAGCCAAGGCACAGGCTATCAGCGCACAATTGATGCAAGAAAATGCTAAAGATCAGGTTGAAGCTTCTCTGATGTCTCTCTTCAATGAGATGCAGCAGTTGAAGGATGCCATGAATGCGTATGATGTTCCTTTGATGTACCGTTCGCTGGATTTATTGAAGCAAGCATTGACCGAGGGACAAATTTCATTGATTGAATATTTTGTGGAAACGGAAAATATTTATAAGAATCTCCAGGCGTATATGCAGATTGAGAATCAATACCAGAAGGTGATGGCGAATATTTACAAGAATAATTTGTAAAGCTGACAGTCTGTTCTTTTAACGCAGATAGGGTAAAAACGGATGGCAGGATGGTACGGATAGTCAACAAACTATATCCGTGTTATCCTGCTTTTTCATTTAAAAAAGCAGACTGTCGCTGTCAAAAATGTACCGAAGCGGATTGTGTTTTTTTTGTCCGTAATCTTCCGGCTGATCAATGTTGCCGATAAGGTTTCTATTTCCTCCAGTTTCACATTATATCCGTCCGCCAGATGGTCTGTCAGTTGGTTTCCCAGGTTGGCTGAATCGTCCTATGATGATACTCTCCTTAAAGCCAAAGTACTTTGGCTAGAAATTCGAAGAATGCCGGTTACGTCCTTTTTTTGATTCTTAATAAAAGCTGGAAACGATTGTCGTTCAGAATGGCATAAAAAATGTGCCGGAAGAATTGGGCTACCTTTTATAACAGAGTGACTTCCGACACATTTTTTCTTGTTTATTTCTATTTATTTCTTTTTTTTCTTGGCTTCTTTCGCCCATTCTTTCGCTCCCTGCTCTTTCAGTTTCGCGGTGAAAGCCTTTGCTTTTTCCATGCTTGCGTTTTCGTCTTCGGGTGAAGCGTATGCATGTTTGTAACCTTTGGTCACGTTCCATTCACCTCGTGTGAAGTCCGGGAAGGCTACTGCCGCACAGCCGTTGTCCATAGAGATAGCTCCCAGTTCGGCCAGACAGCACCATTCGGCCAAGTCATATACATCCATGTCCAAAGGCAGTCCGTTTTGCAGACAATATACCAGACGGCTATCCATGATGAAGTCCATACCGCCGTGGCCGCCGACTTCTTTTGCCATTTCACCATATTTCTTTAAAATAGGATGCTGGTATTTCTCAATAAGCGCTTCCATTTCTGCCTGGGGTAAGAATCCGTGAGAGTTCAAATCGTCTACTTTGGGTTGCACGCCCGATGCGGTCAGTTGTGCTGCATCCAAAGCATATCCTTCAACGGGATATTTATTGGCAAACCCTTTGCTTCCTGTCAGTTGGTACAAGCGGTTGTAAGGTTGGGGAGTCATTACATTATGTTGGATTTCAATAACTTTCCCATTTGCTGTGCGAAGCAGGGTGGTGGTATGGTCTCCGTTGCAGAATTCTTTACATTCTTCGCCGGTTCTCTTCTCCACTAAATCTTTACCAACAACAGATTTGGTGTCCATAGCTACTAAAGTGGTTATACGGTCACCACGATGGATATCCAATGCTTGTGC
>OHFH01000612.1_pt1 | contig 11365 bp, 7 predicted proteins | sample 1567401 | NCBI WGS metagenome assembly OHFH01 (sample SAMEA3879542, study PRJEB24766) | human gut metagenome | biome: human-associated habitat; feature: feces | place: USA | collected 1985/1987
CACTTGCACATATCGGATTTGGATTAGCAGTATTTACGATTACATCTGCTTTTACCTTTGTTATATCTTTGCGGACAATCTTAAATGGCATTGTGGCACCTCCTTATCCATGCCTGTATTACTTTAATATCTTCCTTATCTGCTTATCCCTTGCCTCCGGATACATCTTACGCATATAGTCTACAAGCTGTTTCCATGAATCCTGTGGATTATCCTTATAGCAGGAAGTTACATAATCGTATCCATAGATATGCTCAATAGATGAATACACTGCAACATCCCATCCATATTCAATACCTCTCTTATTCACTCTCTTCTTAAAATCGCAGTTGCACAGATAAGTCTGCATCATAAGATTCGTTATAGCACCATCAAATCCCTTTTCTCCATCCTTACCAAATCCAGCTTGTTTTTTCAATTCATTGGAATAAATCTCTGAATCAGCATTGTTTTCCATAAAATTGACCATTATCTTTTTATGCTTATTAGGTGCTTTCCCATCATCATATAATGCATCAAAATCATATCCATCCCGGCGGTAATTAGCAAATACAGGAAGCCACTTTTTTGATATAAATCCTGCCTTCTTATCAAAGAACTTTCCATAGACGATATCATGCTGCCTTGCTATAATAGCCCGCCACATCCATGGATCAATCTCCGGATTATCACTCCACCAGTACTCTGGAACAGTTCTTTCTTCAAGTGAAAACCCATCTATATCATTCTTAAATAATGGTAAAAAGCCAAATTCATTTATATACTTGATTGCTTCATCTACAGAATGGATGCAATCCGGGTTGTCCCACTTCATGCCATGCATAATCCATTCACCTGATTCGTTTCCCATAATATGTGTACCTCATTACTCAGCGTACTTGTCAATCCAATTTTCGCCATCATATTCATCAATCTGTTTTACTAATCTCGTAAGATAATCTTGTAACCTGCTATCTTCTTCACTTGCATACCACACATTTGCCCGTCCAAATCCATAAGCCCAACCATTTGATTTTCTTGGGACTTCCTATTGTACCTTTCTTGATCTGATCCCTGCAGGAAGTAAGACACAATCAGATGAGTTTGCAATTGCATTGTAATATTGTATATCTTCTGGAGCAAACACTGCCTCTTGATAATGTCTGAAAACTGTAGCATGTTTATACCATCCCACGACCGTCGTAAACTTATGTGCCGGATGCTTTGCACAATAAACGACAAGCACATCATCTACTGATTCTTCTTTTTTTAATAGTTCACAACCTGCAATATTCTCAATCCGCATTTGATTGACATCTTTACCATTATGTGATTTTGTCTCAAAAAATCCCAGACAATATAAGCCTTCTCTGCCCTCCATATTCACCGGTGTAAAATTATATTTTTCATGGGCATCTCCTGTCTCATCAACATAGCTTCCACCATTTAACGGAGTATCCTTTCCATCTTCATTTCCTCGATACTCCTTCATCCACGCTATGTTACAAAAAAGTATTCTCATCATATCAACCTTCTTTTCCCTTTGAAAATGGACTCAAGTCGATAAACAATTTCTTCAATCCACTTGTGTCCTTGAACTCCTTGAATAAATACTCCAGAAGTTCTTCCTGCCTTGCCTGCCCTAATGTAAGTCTGTAAAGAGACAATATCTTTATCAGCCTTTCATAATTCATCTCATCCTTACTCATAGGATACATTGGCACAAGCCTTTCTATTTTTACACTCTGATTTTTTCCGAAACACCAGAATGGTACAAGCTCTGACTGGTCATTCTGCTTTTCCGCTTTAGCAGCTTCAAACATTTCTGTCCATATGTCCCGCTTAAATGTAATATCATCTGCCTTACCATATTTATCAGCAACATTCTGTCTTATTGCCAGACACTTAAATCTATTGATTCTGCCTTCCCTTTGTTCCAGGTCGATGGGATTACTTGGAAGATTCCAGTGCATAATCACTCGGCAGTAATTATGAAAATCCAGTCCTTCCTGTCCGATTGATGTTGTGGCAAGCACAAATGGACGCATTGGTGAGTTAAAGGCATTTCTGATATTTTCTTTACGCATGACTACCTTGGAATTATCTCCTGCATCCTTTGTAAATCCAACTGCATAACTCGACCTTATTCGACACCCATCACTCTTCCTGTCAGCTCCATTAATACGCTTTTTGAAATCAGGATAAGTATCAGCGATATAGGTGGCTGTATGTATTTTCAATGAATCCATCATCATGTCATGCACGATCTGATACTGATTTCCATCCGACTGAAAACCTGCTGTTTCTTTCAGCATATGGATATATTCATCAATCATTGCCTGAAAACAGCCATCTTTACAGTATTTAAGTACATTCTGCCAATGGGAATTATCATCCCTGCATCTGCCATAAGCAAGATCAATGATAGCTGTTGACTCCGGCAAATTGAAATTATTGACAAATACCTTTGCAAGCGATGTTGCTCTGGCTGTGCTTCTTCCATTAGAACGATAAATGCATATTGCTGGCGAACCCAGTACCATATTTACCAATGTTTCCAGAAGATCCTCCGGCTTTCTTCCAAGATAAATCTCCTCCGGGGCATCCAAATAACTTCTTAGCTTATCAATATGAGCAATAAAGCCCTTATTTCTCTTATCCTTTGAACTGCTTCTGACCTCAAATGTTGTATCCTCTTCGTCTGTATTCATTTCCCACACAATATCCTCTATCCAATGCTTTGCATAGATGACTCCATCCATGAGCATCGGTGCAAGATAATACCACCTGGCATCTTCCTTATTGTTACCCGAATCACCATACTTTTCTTCGATTATCGCAAGCTTCTCTTTCAGTTTCAGCCGTACAGATTTCTCTATTACTTCTAATGATTCATGATTATTCAATGACTCAATCGGTAAATACATATCAGAAAGTGTCTTTGAAGGATAAAGCAGTGCAAACTGGCTCATGCCTCTTACTTCTCCATTTGAAACATTAAACCTGAGCCTTGCCACCGGGTATCGTCTCGAACCATCCGCAAAATACCCCGTATTCTTCTTATCCTGATTCTTTATCTGATGTACCAGTTTTCCAACTGTAAGTCTTTCCGCCTCATAGGAAACAAGCGCACCTATCATTCGTGGAACCATCTCCCATGCAGAAAATACAAGTATTTTTGAAAAGCCTTTGCTGTTTTTATATGCTCCCTGCATCTCATAATATGGCAGTGATGGAGGAATCCACAGATATTTTTCTGCACCGCCGGTAAATGCTTTTTCTTTCAGTGCCTCAAGCCTTGCATTGGTTTTCGGCAGTTCATCATATTTATTGATTTTATTGCGATTCAGCCACAAGAGACTTTGTTCTCTTTCACTTCCAAATTCATCTGGATATTTTGTATAATATTTTTCAATCAGCTCCTTAATCTTATACTTCTTCATAAATGACATAAGATACGGACAGCTCTTTGCATAATCTACAGGTAAAGAATGATTGGAATCTGTTTTTGACAGCAATCGTGACATCTGTATATAGGAGTTTATATCATTTTCATCTATCTGCAAATGATGCTTCACGCTGCTGTCATCCGTATAATCACCGGAATCCATGACAGATATACGCTCTGTCCTGCTGACTCCCTGATACATAGCATTTTCTGCCAGCTCCTTCATACGGATAATTGCACTGTCTCCTGCTTTCAACTCACTTAGCGCATGTGAATAATTCTTCCACACTTCCTTGAATTTAATGTCTTTGACTTCATCATCAAAAAGAAAGTTCATAACCTGAAAAAACTCTGCATAATGCTCATCAAGCTGATTTTCATCTATCTCTTCAAGGGTAGAATACAATTTATATGGTGTAGCCGACAACAGAAGTACCCTTGTATCATGTCCACTAAGAAAACTGTGTGCAAGAATACCAAGCTCACTGTCATCGGATGACAAAAGAAACTTAAATCTCTGAAACTCATCCATGATTACCAGATCCGGCTCAAGCATAGATACACTGATTCTCGCAAACATCACACGAAGCTTATTCATCACATAGTAATTGGAATATGTAAGCTGTTTATTGTATCTTCTTTCATGCAAATGATTAAGCAGCATGTCCCTTATACTTTCATACTCCTGATAATTAAGGATTTTTTCTATCACATTTTGTGGATAGACACCCTTCGTCATCTTTTCGCATTCTGCCACACGATTTTCAAAGTTCCATTTTGCCCATCCATCCCATGCTTTTACAGCATCCATTATCATAAATTTTTCAAGAGAAGTTGCATGTCCTTTAAAGTCCGGCATTCTCCTTAAAATGGCATACATAAGTGCTCTTTCCTGCACACTTCCACCTCCGGTGGTCATGCGGAAAGATGTTTCCGGTGTAAGTGGGATAAGCTGTATAAAACCTTCCTTTATCTGCGGATCATTTTCCTGCTCGGTAATCTTTAAATGCTGCATAGACAGTCTGGTATCTGATACTGAGCCGATGGCATTCTTTCCTGTTACATCAAGTTTTCTGATATTCTGATTTGCTATGTTCTGATTAGAGCAGATATAAATTACCTTAAACAGATCATCTTTCTCTTCGATTCTAAGTCTTGCTGTCTTTACAATTGCTCCTCTGGCAATAAGAGTTTTTCCCATACCCACTTCATCTGCTACAAGCACACGATTCTGATTATGCCGGAACAGATAATCCACTCTCTCCACAGTTGCTCTTTGAAAATCCTTCAGACCGGAAAGGGTACGCTTTTCAATTTCATCTATAATAAATTGTGACATGACATCACCTCGTTATCTTCTGATTTTCAAAGTATTACAAAAAGTCTCATACAGCTTGCGGAATTCGTCCGGTATAATATCCTTGTCTGTAACCATCTTAAGCACATATCCGATATCTTTTATTCTTTCCGGCTCTTCTACGGATGTTTTTAACATCTTTTCATAGAGTGCCGGCATTGCATCACTCGAATTGGCAAAAAAGCCGGATTCTCCCATCTGCTTTCCTTCAAGCATAGATGCTACATAATCATCGCCAAGTACAAACGCTATGTACTCAACAAATGATGCCCTGTCCTTTACCACACTGTTTACAGCAGCACTTTCTCTGTCATCCGGGAAACCGCTTGTAGGGATCATAATTATTCTGCGGATTGTATCATCGCCTGATCTCGCAGTAATCTCATAGAACTCAGATAACTGCAATATCTCAAGCTCTGAAAACTCTATATGTTCTGACAACGTCTGCTCCTGCTTTGAATTAAATGGTGATACTGTAACCTCACTATCAGATTCAATACCACTGAACTCAACCTCTATCTTGTACTTTCCAGCATTCTCATTATCTTCTGAAATTACAGCCTGCCTTTTCACACGGCACAATTCCTTAATTTTCTGCTCCAGCCGATTTCTATTGTCACTTTCTGTTTCCAAAACTGCATCCGCTACTGTAACTTCTTCAAATGGATTTTTTACGTCTCCTGCTGGTCCACAGAATATATCATCTAAGAATTTATCCCCATTCAGATACATATTCTTTGTACCAAGCCACAGCATCATTTCAACATTTTTATTAATTGCAGAATAGGAAGCATTCATGGACCCAAGATACAGGTCAACATCTGAATATTTCCTTCTCAGATAGATTTTTGCATGAATATCCTGTTTCTTTTTATCTGCAAGCTCATCTGAGATTTCATCCTCACCATCTATAATCTCATCCTTTAATGCATAGATGGTAAAATTATCTACATCTGATGCTTTGAGTTTTCCAAGCTCAGAACGTCTCGTAACAAGTGTTCTCTTACAGTCCGACAATGCCCTGTCTGTCAGGTTAAAATCTGCAATCACACTTTCTGATAAAAACGGAGACATCACTACAAGCTCATTAAATGTCGAATTGGCATTTCCTCTTTCCTTGCAGAATAGAATATCCTCCTGCATCCGGTAGGCATTTTTTCCAATACCAAGTGGAAGCACTTCAAAATTCTCTCCAAATATTTTACTATCAAGTGAAAAGGATACATCCTTAATGTCTGCACATAATCCACGAATCAGGTTTCTTTTCTTTCCGGCATTATTGCTGGTATTATGCACATTCGTTACAAGATAATCCAGAAAGTCACAGATTGCTTCTGTCTTTTTCTTCTGTCTGACATTTTTACTGCTATCCATTGCAAAGCTGATATCCCAGCTCCTGTCAAAAGTCAGATTTCTGCTCATTACCACAAAACGATATTTTTTATCTCCATCAGCGTTTACATATGCTAATACCCATGTTTTCGGATGAAATGACGGATATCGACCAAGCTGTCTATCTTTTGGAAGTGCGACCTCTACTACCATTTTCTCTAATAAAATAGATAGTGCAGTCGGTTTTGTTGGCACTTTAATCTGTCCTGCTTCACAAAACAGCACGATTTTATCTGATACCTTCTGCAATGCATTCAGCATACCAATTGGATTTTGCATAAGCTTACTATCTGTTTCTTCAGATAATCCAAGGCATATCGCCACAGCTGTGAGTGCTTCTAGGTCAAGTGAATATGTAGTGCCTACTGCTCTGTCCAATCTATATCCGTCCGGAGGCATCAAAATACCGCTGTAATCCGTTCTATCTCGGTTTGAATCCGGTCTAAACATCAGCACTCACCTCCCCGGCATAGATGTCATTCACAATTCTTCTGGCATTTGAGAATCTGTAATCGAGCATTCCACCACCTACCCATTTTGAATGATCAAATTCCTTTGTTCTGCTTAACTTCGCTCTGGCTGCTCCTTTCAGGCTCCGTTCCCTCTTACGAATCAGTTCATCCACCATATCAAAATCAGATGCCATAAATGCTGCTTGTATCCCACACAGAAAGCTCTTTGCCCTTGGATTGATCAACTGCAATTCTCCAAACACTGCATTCAGATCTACTGTCGCATTATGCCTTATATCCGAAATCAACCTGCTCCATTCATCACTTGCGTATGCATTCTCGCCTTCTGAAAGCATGACATTGTATCTTACTCTTGCCATATACACCAGATTATTAAAATCGCAGGCAAGCTTCATCATATATGCCAGCTTTTCACTTACTTTTTCTGATAGTTCAGCCGTTAAAGAAGCAAAATCATCATATTCATTCAAATCAATATGATTTTTCAACACATATTCCAAAAGAGACCCTTTCGTTGACTTCTGAATCTGCTTATCCAGATAGAAAGCTTCCTCCTGCGTCAGCTCTATTGTAAGGTTGTCTCTCCAATCATCATGATAAATCGGAAGATTCCAGAATCTAATATTGCCGATATCTCCTGCATCAGAATCATCCTTATCATTTTCCTCTGCATCATCATTTCTGTTTCCCAACCGGCTGACAGACTTCTGTTCTTTTAGCTTTACCGCCAATGAAACATACTCCGGTATAGACAGACCATAATCACAGAATATTCCAAAGGTACGAATTCCATTCCAGTAAATATCTGAAGGTTTTCTCGCCACCCAGCCATTTGGCAGAACACGGGTTCCAATGACTCCTTCTGCCTTTGGATCTGCTTCTAACAGCCTGATTCCACAATCTTTTTCAGCAGAATCAATCGCCCTAAGAACTCTGTTAACATCTTTCCCATATCTACCATCGACAGCTTCTCGAAGCACATATGGAACAATTAGAAAATACTTTGCCCTGGTCTGGATGGTAGATGTTCCAGGAAAGAAATAATTGGCAAAAGCATCACGAATAATGCCGATTCCAAGTTCATCAACTGCTCCTTGTTCACTCAGAAGATTAATCACATCTAATGCCTTCTGCCGGTCTTCTTTTGAAAAATCTATCCATCCTAACTGCATATTTTCACTTCCTTATTTCTTCGTCAAATATGTATCTTCCACGTAAGTCTCCGGTGTCGCCTCTTCAATTACGCCAGACTTTGGATCAAAGATATATTTCTTCTTCAATCTCTCATACAGTACAGAACCTACAGTTTCCATTACCTGCTTCATCATATCCGGATCGTCAAATAGTTTTCTGAAAAACTGGTCATGATCTCCTGAGAGCCACATAGGAGATTAAAAAGTTTGCAAGCCAACCAGCTGGTACAGCAAGCCAGACAAAGGCAATGCCGAAACGCGGTGCACAGATCAGGGCAACGGACAGACGAATCGCAAGGTTCACCATGTTTGCAACGAGGAACGGACGCATAATTCCGAGACCGCGAAGGACTCCATCGGTTGCCATCTTGATACCCATGAAGATGAGAAAGTAACCAAGCCACCTCATATAATCACCAGACACCTGATAGGCCAACGCCGTTCCGTCTTTTCCTAAGAACAGTGCGGAGATCTGCGTGTGTAGCGTTTCAATGACGAGAAAGGCAAGAACGGCAAAGCACACGTCCAGCACCAGCGCCGCATGGTAGCCTTTTTTGATGCGTTGGGGTTTGCCTGCGCCAAGGTTTTGGGAAACATACGGCGAAACCGCATTGCCGATGGATACAAAGATCAATGAAAAAACATTTTCCACCCTCATCGTTGCTGTATACCCGGCGAGTGCCTGTGTACCAAAAGGATTTACCACTGCCTGCACAATCATCATATCGCAGTCATGCTCACAGCCGGTCTGAATCAAAGCCTTTACATCTTTAGGAAAACAACTTCCGCCATAGCCTACACCGGGGAATAAAAATTTGCTTCCTATTCTCATATCTGTTGCCATGCCAATTCTAACCTTTTCAGCATTTGCACCGACTTTTTCACAAAGAGTTGCGATTTCATTCATAAACGAAATTTTTGTTGCCAAAAATGAATTAGCTGCATACTTCGTCATTTCTGCTGATTTCACATCCATAATAACAATACGGTTGGCTGTTCTCAGGTATGGTGAATAAATTTCCTGCATTATCGTCGTAGCACGCGGCGAATCAGAACCGATAATAACGCGGTCAGGCGCAAGAAAATCATCAACAGCATTACCCTGTTTTAAAAATTCCGGATTAGAAACTACATCAAAATCAAACTCTGTATTCTTACGTATTATTTGAGTTACTTCGTCTGCAGTTCCAACTGGTACAGTCGACTTATCAACAATGACTTTGTATCCGTTCATTGCTTTTGCAATAGATTCTGCAACGCTGTAAACACTGCTCAAATCCGCAGAGCCATCGTCTCTTTGTGGGGTTCCTACAGCGATAAAACAGACTTCTGACTTCTTTACAGCATCATCTAAATCAGAAGAAAATTTTAGCCTGTGTTCTGAAACATTTGAAGTAACCAGCTCCTCCAATCCAGGCTCATATATAGGAATAATCCCCTGCTCTAACTGCTTTAGCTTTTCTTCGTTGTTATCCACACAGATAACATCATTTCCCATATCTGCAAGACATGCTCCTGCTACCAATCCTACATATCCAGTACCTATAACACAAAGTTTCATTTATACTGCAGCTTCCTCTTTTTTAAATTGCATTTCATACAGAGCCTTATACTGTCCAGAAGGAATTGACATAAGCTCATCATGGTTTCCCAGCTCAACCAGTTCTCCTTCATTAATAACAGCAATTCTATTAGCGTTCTTGATAGTAGACAATCTATGAGCAATTACAAATACTGTTTTATTTTTAATCAAATTATCCAGAGCTTTTTGCACAATAGCTTCTGATTTGTTATCAAGTGCGGATGTTGCCTCATCAAGAATTACGATAGGAGTACTCTTAATCATAGCTCTTGCGATTGCAACACGCTGGCGCTGACCGCCGGACAATGTCATACCGCGTTCTCCAAGAATAGTGTCAATTCCATCAGGAAGTTCTTCTATCATTTCTTGAAGATGAGCTGATTCTATAGCTTGGTTTAGCTCTTCTTCTGTCGCTTCAGGATTTCCCATTAATATATTCTCTCTTATTGAACCTGAAAATAAAAAATTATCCTGAAAAACGACTGCAATATGACTTCTAAGAGAATGCAGCGACAAATCTCTTATATCTATACCGTCAATTGTAATTGAGCCCGATGTAATGTCATAAAATCTAGGTAATAAATTAACCAGAGTAGATTTTCCTCCGCCGGAATTACCTACAATAGCAACAGTTTCGTTCTTGTTTACAGTAAGACTCAAATTCTTAAGCACCGGATGGTTTTCTACATATTCAAAACAAACATTTTTGAACTCTACTTTATTATTTAATCCTTTAAGAGTTATTGCATCTTTTTTATCCTTAATATTAGGATGTAAATCAAATAATTCAAATACCCTTCCCATTGCAACAAAGATATTTTGAATATTTGTCAAAGTGTTACCGAGAGTTTTTACCGGCTTATAAAGAAGCAGCAACGAAGTAACAAAAGAAGCAAACGCACCCGCAGTCATTTGTCCGGAAGTTATTAAATGAGTTCCGTAGCCCAGTACTGTAGCTATACCACAGGATGCAATTACGTACATCAGAGGACTCATCCAAGCTGAACGCTTTGTTAATGACATATTGACATTGAAAGACTCCCAGATTTGATCTCTAAAATAGTTTTCCTGCCTGTCTTGCAACTCATAAGCGGCCATAACTTTATTACCGTTATATGTTTCATTGATATTTGTGGTTATGTTACCGCCGATTACCATGTTTTTATTAGAAGCTGATTTTATTCTCTTTCTAATAAGAGCAACCGGAATAAAAGCAACGCATAAAACCGCAACACCAATTAAAGCTAGTTTCCAAGAGCTATAGAGCATAACAGCTACAAGTCCTAATGCGCCAAACAAACTTGTGGTAATTGTTTTAATCTGATCGACAATACCTGCAGAAGCAGTCTGTGGATCGCTCATGTATCTTGAAATAACGATTCCGGATGGATTTTCGTCAAAAAATTGAGGATCCATATAGATTAACTTATGAAATAAATCCATTTTAACATCATTAGTAATTCTTTGAGAAGTCCAAGCTGAAATATAGTCATTTAAATATCTTAAAACACCTTGAAATCCTGCAAATAAGATTACGCCAAACGGAATAATGAAAGCAAAAAGCTGCCAGGTTAAAGTAAATTCATAGTTGTGCAGATGAAATACCCAGTCTTGCTTTCCAACAACATAATCCATATAAGGTTTTAGAGCAAACGCTGTGACCCCATCAAGTAAACCAAGAGGAATTGCGACTAAAAACCCGCAAATTATCCTGAACATGTATGGTTTAATATATGGAAAAATTCTCGCTAATAACCATCCATATTTAAAAGAATTCTGTGCCGATGTGCTGCTTAATTTCATCAATTTCCCCTTTATGCTACTCCCTTAAACTGTAAGAGCTCTCTGTACTCTTTCTATTTTATCATCCACAAGAATTTTCTGCAAAAACTTTTGATAATGTAATATTCTTTTTTGCAAATATTATCAAAAAATTCTATA
>OHFH01000615.1_pt1 | contig 11349 bp, 7 predicted proteins | sample 1567401 | NCBI WGS metagenome assembly OHFH01 (sample SAMEA3879542, study PRJEB24766) | human gut metagenome | biome: human-associated habitat; feature: feces | place: USA | collected 1985/1987
TATGCCAGTTCGTATCATCCAAACACCGTGCTACCGCCTATGGTATCATGAATATGACAGGCGTGTTTGCGGGAGCAGCCATTACCGAAGTCTTGGGAAAGTGGACAGACGGAGGTAAGTTGGGACTGGGATTTGCCATGTTGGCCATCATTGTTGCAATAGCATTGGTCGTACAGTTGACATTCCTCCGTCCTAAAACGGATAATATGGAATAACCCGTATAGTTAACTTAACACTTAAAACTTAAAAAAAGAAAGAACCATGAGAGTAATTAACGAACCTGATTACCAAGCGCTGTCACAATGGGCGGCAAACTATGTAGCTAGTAAAATCAATGCGGCAAATCCGACTTCTGAAAAGCCTTTTGTTTTAGGTTGTCCTACAGGATCTTCACCGCTGGGCATGTACAAGGCACTGATAGAACTGAACAAGCAGGGAAAAGTATCTTTCCAGAATGTCGTTACTTTCAATATGGACGAATATGTAGGCTTACCTGAAGATCATCCTGAAAGCTACCATACATTTATGTGGAAAAACTTTTTTAACCACATTGATATAAAGAAAGAAAATGTACATATACTAAACGGAAATGCCGAAGACCTGGAAGCAGAATGCGCCAACTACGAAAAGCAAATAGCCGAAATCGGAGGCATCGACCTGTTTATGGGAGGTATCGGTCCCGACGGACATATCGCATTCAACGAACCGGGTTCATCTTTGTCTTCACGCACACGTATCAAAACATTGACTACAGATACAATCATTGCCAACTCACGTTTTTTTGACAATGACGTGAACAAAGTACCTAAAACTGCGTTAACAGTAGGTGTAGGGACTGTCCTTTCAGCTAAAGAAGTTCTGATTATCTGCAACGGACACAACAAAGCACGCGCTTTGCAACATGCCGTTGAAGGTGGTATCACACAAATGTGGACTATCAGCGCATTACAGATGCACCAACATGGCATCATTGTTTGTGACGAAGCCGCTACAGACGAACTGAAAGTCGGTACTTACAAATATTTCAAAGACATCGAAAAAGCTAATTTGTAATTTATGAGAACAAACCTAAGTTCGCAGATTTCTCTGAACAGAGTATCTCCGAAATATTATAAACCCGAAAATGCGGTGGAACGTTCTGTCTTAACCCGCTGCGAAAAAGTGCCTACCGACATCTATGAAACGATGGAAGAAGGCGTACAACAAATAGCCAATGAAATTACGGCAAAAATTCAGGAACGTCAGCGCGAAGGAAAGTTCTGCGTGATTGGTGCCGGAACCGGTGCTTCATTACGTCCGCTTTATGCCGAACTGGTCCGTAAACATAAAGATGAAGGACTAAGTTTCCGTAACGTAGTAATTTTCAATTTATATGAATATTACCCCTTGGCTTCCGAAGGGGCGGGAAGCAGTTTCTCACAACTGAACGATTTATTCCTCAGCCAAATCGATATTGACAAACAAAATGTATTCACCATCGACGGAACGATTCCGCAGGAAGCTGTTATCGAATACTGCCGCCTGTACGAACAACGTATCCAAACTTTTGGCGGTATAGATATCGTATTAATGGGCATTGGTCGTGAAGGCAATATTGCCATGAACGAACCGGGATCAAGCTTGAGCTCTCCTACCCGACTGATTTTGATTGACTCAACCTCGCGTGCTGAAGCTGCACACAACTTAGGAGTAGACAATCTTCCTCCCTGCTCCATCACCATGGGAGTGGCAACTATTATGACTGCCCGGAAAATCTATTTGCTGGCATGGGGAGATGACAAAGCCGATATCATCAAGAAAGCGGTGGAAGACAAAGTAAGTGACACCTTACCCGCTTCTTATCTCCAAATGCACAACAATGCAAATGTTTGCATAGATCTGGCTGCAGCTTCTCACCTTACCCGTATCCAACGTCCGTGGCTGGTTACCAACTGTGAATGGAACGACAAACTAATCCGCAGTGCCATCGTATGGTTATGTATGCGTGTTAAAAAGCCGATTCTGAAGCTCACCAATAAAGATTATAATGAAAACGGATTGAGCGAACTGTTGGCACTTTACGGTTCTGCTTACAACGTAAATATCAAAATATTCAATGATCTGCAGCACACCATCACCGGATGGCCCGGCGGCAAGCCGAATGCGGACGATACCTATCGCCCCGAACGTGCGAAACCATTTCCAAAACGTGTGGTTGCTTTCTCTCCGCATCCGGATGACGATGTAATCTCAATGGGTGGAACTTTACGCCGTCTGGTTCAGCAAGGTCATGAGGTACACGTAGCATACGAAACTTCCGGAAACATTGCCGTAGGCGATGAAGAAGTAGTACGTTTCATGCACTTCATCAACGGTTTCAACCAGCTTTTTGATGAAAACTCCAACGAAACCATCAAAAACAAATATGCTGAAATCAAGAAATTCCTTGCCGCTAAGAAAGAAGGCGATATGGACAGCCGTGATATTCTGACCATCAAAGGATTGATTCGCCGTGGAGAAGCCCGTACCGCAAGCACTTACAATCAAATTCCACTGAACCGTGTTCATTTCCTCGATCTGCCTTTCTATGAAACCGGCAAGATTGAAAAGAATCCCATCAGTGAAGCCGATGTAGAAATTGTTTTGCAGTTATTACGTGAAGTAAAGCCCCATCAGATTTATGTAGCCGGTGACTTGGCCGACCCGCACGGAACCCATCGTGTCTGCACAGACGCAGTGCTTGCCGCTATCGACATCGAGAAAGAAGCCGGTGCCGAATGGTTGAAAGATTGCCGCATCTGGATGTATCGTGGCGCATGGGCGGAATGGGAAATTGAAAACATTGAAATGGCCGTACCGTTCAGTCCTGAAGAACTGCGTGCTAAACGTAACTCCATCTTAAAGCATCAGTCTCAGATGGAAAGCGCACCGTTCCTGGGCAATGACGAACGTCTGTTCTGGCAAAGAAGTGAAGACCGCAATCGGGGTACAGCCGCTTTGTATGACCAACTTGGTTTGGCATGTTATGAAGCAATGGAGGCCTTTGTGGAATACGTACCCCTATAATTTAAGAAACAACCTAACCTAATTTTATACTAACCTTTAACCAAAAAACCGAAAATCCCCGATGGATGTGATATCCTTCGGGGATTATTTTTAGATTTCCACTTATCTCAAACGATATTCCATAATCATCCTCACCACAGCTACCTGTTTCGAGAAACACACCCCCAACTACATTTCATAATTCATTAATCCCATAACCAAACAAAGCAAAATCCCCCAGACAAGGGTCTTCGGGAAAAACCTCAGCCAAAGCCGCAGTAATAGTTCTCGCATTATTCAGCGTATAAGATTTACTTCGGGTCAGCTCCAATCTGAAAGCCATCTCACTGACATGCGTATCCAAAGGGATAATCAACTCACATGGAGAGAAATTCCTCCAGATTCCAAAATCCACTTCCGAATCGCGACGGATCATCCAGCGCAGGAACATATTCAATTTCTTTTGCGGCGCCTTATCCGACACTCCAAACAAACGGCAAAGACGTTGCATCGGAGTTCCATCCGTTTCGCAAAGAAGAGCATCCTCCATACTCTCATACCTATTATATATAGTATGCAGCCAATAAAACAATTGTGCCATCTTATTTTTTGAAACCGTCCGATAGAACGACTCCTCACCACAGAAATCTATTTTCCAGTTTCCAGACAACACATACTGCAAAGGCTGCCGGTGCATTATAGAATCCAGTCGTTCTGCTGCCTTCAGTATCTGAGGGCGGGCTCCGAAACTAAGAAAAGCAGTCAAAAAAGCACTGATTTCAATATCCGCCTTAGAATGATAACGATGCGGAAACTGCACCGGATCAGAAGAAATGAAATCAGAGTTATGATACCGGGAAGCATATTTCCGCAAAAAATCAGCAACAGCCATCTGGCCCTCATGGGTTTGCCGTTCTGTAATATAAGATATAAATTGCTCTTGTTCTTTCTCTTGAGTCATAGATAAAACGTTTATAATTTGTACATAAAGGTGGATTGTGTCTTCAGAAATCAAATTCCATTCCTGATCCTTAACTTGTCCTTTCTATATTCTTTAGGTGAAATCCCTACATATTGCTTAAAATACTTTCCGAAGAAAGACTGAGTAGGAAAGTTCAGCTGGTTCGCAATCTCCTTGATACTCAAATCCGATCCTTCAAGCAATTGTTTCGCCTCGGTAATCACCATTTGCACAATCCATTGCAAGGCACTATTCCCCGACTTCTCCTTAATGATCGTAGAAAAATAACGTGGAGTAATGTGCTGCATCTTCGCATAATAGGCAACATCACGCTCTTTCCTATACAAACGGAAAAGAGCCAGCATGAAATTCTGGAAGATCACATCCTTCTTATTCTGTGGCAAAGGCTGCATGGGTTGGTTAGCGAAATACATATTCAATATTTCATAGCAAAAAGTCTGTCCCATTGACTTAATCAACTCTAAAGTCAGGCGTTGTTGTTGCAAATTCACTTCCAGTACGTCCTCCGCCCCTATCCTTTCCTGCAAATTATCCAACAGATACTCCAAATGGATACGTTGCTTATCCGAAAGTGATATACAAGGATGCTTCCGCATAAAAAGCTGGTTTTCCACATTTATCACCCTATTGACGATAGGAATGATATAATCTAAATCCACTTCAACCATAATTCCTTCCGCATCCCCACTCTTATGAAGCAGATGCACCAAGGTAGAAGCCATGTAAATATACACATCACCGGGATTTATCTGAAAATGCTTATCTTCCAGTGAAACCTCCACATTTCCTTTCCGGCAAAAGAAAAGGCCACATTTATTAAATGTCGAAATAATCTGTCCGTCTTTAAAAGTATGCGGATCACTGCTCGAAAGCACTGTAAACTGAAAAGGCATCTGTTGTCCGACCATCCATCTATCTCTTTTATTCATTCACTGCAAAATAAATACAAATCGCAAACTTTTCAGCTATATATCTACTAGAAAATATACAAATCGGACAATTTATCATTCATATCAACCTTTTCTATCCTCTTGCTTCGGGATAACTTTGCATCAGAAAACCAATAGCATGATATATGAAACAAATTTATCTTATTCTAACAGGTATTTCCTTGATTCTACTGAGTTCCTGCACACAGCGTACCCAGAAAGCCAAAGGCTATCAGACAGTAAAAATAGACACGATCGTTTCTGCCGACAAGCAAACGTTCTTGCAATTTCCGGGAAAGGTAAAAGCCGCACAAGATATCAGCCTTGCCTTCCGGGTAAGCGGAACCATCAGCAAAATACATGTAAAAGACGGCACCCGTGTGCAGGAGGGACAATTACTGGCCGAACTGGACCCCACCGACTATCAAGTACAACTGGATGCTACTGAAGCAGAATACCAGCAAATAAAAGCGGAAGCGGAAAGAGTCATGGCCCTTTACAAAGACAACGGAACCACCCCCAACGCCAATGACAAAGCTGTATACGGACTCAAACAAATCACTGCCAAGTACAAACATCACAAAGACCAACTGGCTTATACACGGCTCTACGCCCCCTTCAACGGGTACGTCCAAAAACGCCTGTTTGAAGCTCACGAAACCATCGGAGCCGGAATGCCCGTCCTATCCATGATCAGCAGTGGGACTCCCGAAGTAGAAATAAACCTTCCTGCGGCCGAATACATCCGCCGGGACCAGTTCGACAATTATCACTGTACGTTTGACATCTATCCGGGCGAAACCTATCCGCTGAAACTAATCAGTGTCACCCCGAAAGCCAATGCAAACCAATTATACACCATGCGCCTGCAAGTAGTACCCGGAACGCCGGCTGTCCCCTCTCCCGGAATGAATACCATGGTCACCATCTCTTACCGCACAGAACAGACGAACACTCTCTCTGTCCCTACCGGCGCCATCCTGCAAAAAGAAGGCAAAGCGTATGTATTCGTCTTCAACCCATCGGACAACACAGTGCACAAACAGGAAATATCCATGCTACGTTTACTGAACAACGGACACAGCCTCATCACTGCCGGACAGCTGAAACCGGGAGAGCTGATTGTATCCTCGGGAGTACATCACATCGAGGATGGAGAAACTGTAAAACCTTTACCACTTGTCACTAACACAAATATAGGAGGATTATTATAATGGATATCAGCAAATGGGCATTCCGTAACAGGAATCTGATTTATTTCCTGATAGCGGTTCTGCTGTTCGGCGGAGCCTACTCCTGCTATCAGATGAGCAAGCTGGAAGACCCCGAAATAAAAGTAAAGCTTGCCATGGTAGTCACCACCTATCCGGGTGCTTCCGCCCACCAGGTAGAACTGGAAGTAACGGACGTGCTCGAAAAGAACATCCGCACCATGGGCAACATAGACAATATAGAAAGTTATTCATACAACGACTTATCCCTGATACAGATAGAACTGCTGAGCACCGTGCCGGACGACGAAGTGGAACAATGCTGGGACATGCTACGCCGCAAAGTAAGCGACGCCCACGCCCTGTTGCCCGAAGGAGCCACCACCCCGATAGTCAAGGATGATTTCGGAAACGTATATGGTATGTTCTATGCCCTGACAGGCGACGGACTGTCCGACCGTGAACTGTCCGACTATGCCGAACTGGTGAAACGGGAAGTGAACGAACTGGAAGGCGTGGACCGTGTGGAACTCTACGGCAAACGTTCCGAATGTATCAACATCTCCCTGCTGCAAGACCGTATGGCAAACCTCGGTGTTAAACCTGCCGAAGTTCTCGCCACACTGAACGGACAGAACAAAACCACCTATACAGGATATTATGAAAATGGTGACAACCGTATCCGAGTCACAGTAAACGATAAATTCAAAACCGTAGAAGATATTGGAAAAATGCTGATCCAAGGACATGATGACGACCAGCTTCGCCTGAGCGACATCGCCCGCATAGAAAAAGACTACGAGGATCCCACACGCAATGAAATGTTTTATGATCATGAACGTGCTCTCGGTATACTCATCGCCGCCTCCAGTGGCTCGGACATTATAAAAGTAGGCCATGCCGTAGAAAGCAAGTTGAAAGAACTCAAAACCGGACGTCTGCCCGCCGGAGTGGAATGCCACAAAATCTTCTATCAGCCCGAACGGGTAGGCAGCTCTTTGGGAACCTTTGTCATCAACCTGATAGAATCCGTCATCATCGTAGTACTGATACTGATGATAGCAATGGGATTCAAGAGCGGCCTTATCATAGGTATCAGCCTGATCATCACCGTATTCGGTTCTTTCCTGTTCCTTTATTCGGCAGGCGGAACGATGCAACGCGTATCATTGGCTGCTTTTGTACTGGCAATGGGCATGTTGGTAGACAATGCTATCGTCATCATAGACGGCATACTGGTAGACTTGAAAGCCGGAAAAAAACGAATGGAAGCCATGACTGCTATCGGGCGACAGACAGCTATGCCTCTTTTAGGAGCCACCTTGATAGCCATTATCGCCTTTCTACCTATCTACATGTCCCCCGACACCGCAGGAGTCTACACGCGCGACCTTTTCATCGTACTTGCCGTTTCCCTGCTATTGAGCTGGGTATTGGCACTGATTCACGTACCGCTGATGGCCGACCGCAGACTACATCCTGCCATAGATACCGACAGTACCGGAAAGCGTGTGTACAAAGGTAAAATCTATGCCGGTCTCCGTTCGGCACTGCGGTTCGGTCTGGCCCACCGGTGGAGTTTTGTATTCACCATGATTGGCCTGTTGCTACTTTCCGCTTTCGGCTATCCATATATGCGTCAGGGCTTTTTCCCCGACATGGTTTACGACCAGCTTTACATGGAATATAAACTGCCGGAAGGAAACAACCACACTCGTGTGGCACAAGATTTGAAAGAAATAGAAACCTATCTGAAAGGACGCAAAGAAATAACCCACGTCACCACCTCCATAGGCGGTACGCCCGGACGCTATAACCTGGTGCGGAGCGTTGCCAACCCATCGCTTTCGTATGGCGAACTGATTATCGATTTCACCTCACCGGAAACCTTGGTAGAACATATAGATGAAATCCAAGCTTACCTCTCCCAAGCCTATCCGGACGCATACATCAAATTGAAAAGATACAATCTGATGTTCAAGAAATATCCCATAGAAGCGCAATTCCTGGGCCCCGACCCTGCCGTTCTGCACCAACTGGCAGACAGTGCCCGTACCATCATGGAAAATACACCGGAAGTCTGCCTTATCACCACCGACTGGGAACCTCAAGTACCCGTACTGACCATCGAATATGACCAGCCGTCTGCCCGTGCCCTCGGCCTGAGCCGCAATGATGTCAGCCTTTCCCTGCTCACTGCTACCGGAGGAATTCCCATCGGCTCTTTCTACGAAGGCATCCACAAAAATAATATCTATCTGAAATGCCTTGACGAAAAAGGAGAACCCATAGAAGATTTAGGCAATGCACAAGTCTTCTCGTCACTGCCCTCGTTGAACGGACTGCTGAACGAAGAAACCATGGTGAAACTGAAAGCCGGCACGCTTTCGAAAGAAGATTTGGTGGAAAGCATCATGGGAAGTACTCCGCTGAAGCAAATCAGCAAAGGAATTGATATCCGATGGGAAGACCCGGTAGTTCCCCGTTACAACGGTCAGAGAAGCCAGCGTGTACAGTGTTCGCCCGCACCGGGCATAGAAACGGAAAAAGCACGTCTTGCCATTGCAGAACGTATAGAGAAGATACAACTACCCGAAGGATATTCACTGGTGTGGCAAGGTGAGAAGATAGCCAGCGACCAGTCCATGAAATACCTGTTCCAGAACTTCCCGTTGGCCATCATTCTGATGATTGCCATCCTGATAATGCTATTCAAGGACTACCGCAAGCCTATCATCATCTTCTGCTGTATCCCGATGATTTTTGTAGGAGTGGTAGCAGTGATGCTGCTCACGGGGAAGGTATTCAACTTCGTGGCCATCGTAGGAACCTTGGGTCTTATCGGCATGTTGATAAAGAACGGAATTGTACTGATGGATGAAATCACCCTTCAAATCAGTAAAGGGATAGAACCTGTTACCGCATTGATAGACAGTTCCCAAAGCCGTCTTCGTCCTGTTATGATGGCTTCGCTGACCACCATTCTGGGTATGATTCCCTTGCTGTCCGATGCCATGTTCGGCTCACTGGCGGCAGCTATCATGGGCGGATTGCTGTGCAGCACGCTGATTACGCTGCTCTTTATACCTATATTATACGCCTTGTTCTTCAAAATAAGAAACGATTGATTTATTTCACTGACATACAAAACCAAGAACAAATGAAAAAAACAATGATAATCCCCTTCTGTTTTCTGTTATGGCATCTTGTCGCCCCGGCACAGGCACAGGAAACACTGAGTTTGAAAGAATGCCGTGAAATGGCATTGAAATACAATAAGGAGATGGCGGCTTCTGTAAAACAAACAGAAAGCGCCCACTACACAGCCAAGAGTTACAAGGGGAACTTCTTCCCCAATCTAACAGCTAGTGGAACCGGACTTTACAGCAATGCCGACGGCAGTTATGGCATAGCCGGAGGCAACCTGCCCGTCTTTCTGCCCGACGCCACCGGACAGTTTAATCCGGGACAACCCTCAGGTTTCGCCTATTTTCCCGGTATCAACCTGGATTACAAGATAGGATGGGTCTACATGGGTGGCATACAATTAGAACAACCCCTCTATATGGGCGGTAAAATCCGCGCCGCCTACAAAATGTCCCTGTTAGGTAAAGAAATGGCACAGACGAACGAAACCCTGACCGCCACAGAAGTCATTCTGAAAACAGACCAGGCATACGCTCTGGTAGTGAAAGCGAAAGAGATGAAAACAGTGGCCGACACATACCATGCCGTATTGGCCGAATTGCAAAAGAACGTGGAGAGTGCCTACAAGCACGGACTGAAACCTCAGAACGATGTGCTGAAAGTGCAAGTGAAACTGAATGAAAGTGAACTGGGCATACGCAAAGCCGAGAATGCTCTCCGCCTGGCTACCATGAACCTCTGCCACCTGATAGGAAAACCGCTGACCACGGAGATCCTCATTTCCGGAGATTTCCCGGAAATAGAACAGGAAATGGAATTACAGGTACTGGATATCACCCGTCGTCCGGAATACGGTATACTGGACAAACAAGTGGCTATCGCCCGCCAACAAGTCAAGTTAAACCGCAGTGAACTGCTTCCCAAAGTAGGCATCAAAGGTTCATACGACTATGTACACGGTTTGGAACTGAACGAAAAGAATTTTCTGGATAATGCCAGTTTCTCTGTCCTGTTGAACGTAAGTATTCCCCTTTTCCATTTCGGCGAACGCAGCAACAAGGTACGTGCAGCCAAAGCCAGGCTGGAACAGACCCGTCTGCAACAGCAAAATCTGAACGAGCAAATGCTACTGGAACTGACCCAGGCCGCCAACAATCTGGACGAAGCGAAACTGGAAAGCGAACTTGCCGACCGTTCCCTGCGGCAGGCGGAAGAGAACCGACGCGTCAGCAAAAGCCAGTACGAAGTAGGGCTGGAAACTCTGTCAGACCATCTGGAAGCCCAAGCACTATGGCAACAGGCATACGAAACCCAAGTGGATGCCCGTTTCCAACTTTACCTGAACTATGTGGCTTATCTGAAAGCAGCCGGAACTTTACATGACAAACTGTAAAAGTCTCTACCCTGAGTTTTTGGTTCTTCTTCATTTTGGGGGCAAGTGATTTATTCATATCCCTTTATTCATCGGCTATTAGATTGTATTCGGGGATATATTATTCTCTATTTTCGAATATTCATTCGAATGTCTTTATTGGTCGAACTTTGGTAGTGAAGTGTTGCCCCCAAAATGAAGAAGAACCCCGAGTTTTAAAAAGTGCTACCACCCTTTCTTGTATAACCACCTTCCTTCTCTTTTTATTCCCAAACGGATAAAAAAACTAAACTTCGGGAACACTTTCCTGCTTGCGCAGCACATACACCGCATGAGAGTGCTTTCCCTCTTTATCCAATCTCTTCTCTTCGTACCAACCCTTCAGCTCATAAGCAGCCGTGGTGCGCGCCATCCCCAAGCATTCCGAATAAACCAGACGTGTAATGGAACCGTGTTCCTTCAAATAAGCTTCCAGCAATTTCCAACGCTCCTCTTTAGTATACTTCTTCCCCGTAGGCAGGAAGCCGAACTCGGCACGAAGGATATCCGTATCCTGACGTACCCTCTTGACTAACTCCGGTACCGGACGGAAGTTCACTTTCTTTATCCTCACGGATGCCGCACGTATCTCTTTCCGGTCTGTCACCTCACGCGAAGACAAGGCAAGAGAGAACGTACCCAGTC
>OHFH01000626.1_pt1 | contig 11132 bp, 10 predicted proteins | sample 1567401 | NCBI WGS metagenome assembly OHFH01 (sample SAMEA3879542, study PRJEB24766) | human gut metagenome | biome: human-associated habitat; feature: feces | place: USA | collected 1985/1987
TATCTCGCTAGCAAACACACACTCACACCCGAGTCTCTCAAGTGCGAGATGGAATCCTCCTAATCCCGCAAAAAGGTCAATAAATTTAAGCGGTATATTGTTATTAATATCAGAATTTTTCATTTATATTTCTTTTATACCTACTTCCTTAAGGTAATTGTAAGTTTCGTCATACCATTCTGGTTTTCTAGTTTCATCAGGCGGCATACCATAATCTCCTTTGGGAACAACTATTACCATCCCTTGACGAGCACGAGTCAATAAAACACGATATGCATTTATTTGATATTCTCGGTTAATTGGTTTATTTATATTTTGCCATTTTGTGCCACTACGAAGTTGGTAATGTTGCCAACCGGTGTGACTTTTATTTAAACGCAAATCGGCATCCCATGCAACACAAGCCCAATCAATTTCAAGTCCTTGTACTTTAAATTCGGTGAGTGTATCTTCGAGAGCGTTACTTGAGCGGATGTCGCTATCATCTTCGAGAAACCAATGTACGAAATCTGGTTGATAACGAACATTGATAGAGATGGCTTTTAGCCTTTCAGCCTTACTACTAGCAAGCAACCCCATTCGTTCGCTTCCACGAGTGTGAACTCGAAGCCATTGTTTAGCAGTATCAAGAGAACGAGTCATAACTATAGGATAATTATCGAGCTCACGCAAAGTAGATGTTGCTTCCTCTTTTTGCAAGGCAAGAAGTTGATTGACAAAAATGCTCACCTTTTCCGAACGGAATGAACGCATAGACATTTTCAAGTGAAGACTATCTCGTGATTTGATTTGCGGACGAATGATTTCCAGTTGTTCCATAGTTACATCGCCTGAGTGAAGTAAATACTCTGACATATATACATCCCAATCTCTATAATTGCGATAGACGCTCTCTATCCATTCTGCCAAACCGGCTTCGCCTTTATTTATGCTCTGACCGTTACCCACTAGACAAACCACAACACCCCAATCTTGCTGGCGATCCATACAAGAAATCAAGTATTCAGGTTCGCTGTAGGGAAAATCTTTAATTCCTTTTTTCTCACGCATAAAGCGCCTGAGTTCTTCCCGTGTCCAAGCACGCTGGGCTTCATCAAAGATAGCTACATGCTCGGCAGGTATGTATGCTTTATCGGTATGGCTTTGAAAGTAATCGGAAATAGGAATAATTTTTCCATCTTCTACTTTTGTCCCTTCAAGATAAAGATTACGATAATGGTGAATCATCTGGATGAAAGCCTTTACCTTACTTTTGGCTTCACTCTTAGTACAAGCCTTTCGTCCTTCTCGCTTAGCTTTTATCTTATCGCGACGCACATAATCGCGTGCAAGAGCTTCCTGAAGGACTTCAACAAGCGGGAAATTGCCGGAAAGATAAATAGCTTTTTCTCCTCTATTAAATTGATCAATCGCCGTATTCAGACCGATAAGAGTCTTTCCCGCACCCGGCACACCTGTAATGAAACAGATTGCCTTTCTGTTGTTTTTGTGGCAATGCTCAATAATATTGGTAAGTTCCATCGACGCATTGTCAATGTCACCGCCATGCTTTGTTATTTCTTCTACTGTGTTCTCTTCATATAACGCAATCGCAGCCTCAATAATAGTAGGTGTTGGTTCATATCCACTCTTTGCCCAAGTATTATCGTCGGCTACGGGTTGCTGTGAATGAGGAATTACATCAAGTGCTTTTGAGAAAGCATTACTCAAAAAATTCAGATTAACCATTAGGGGCTCATATACATTATCCTCAAAGTATTTGAATTCAAGATTACAATAACTATCTTTCTCTTTGGACACAATCAGTATAGGTACGAGAATACGGTTGAAACTTCCTTCTTGAAAATTTTTCAAATCCAAAGCATAGTCCCAGACCTGAATCACTGCATCACGACGAAATTTTTGTTCCGCAGTTTTAAACTCCAATACGAATACAATTCCGTCGATTATAACAATAACATCAGCCCTACGCCCCATTCGGGGAATATTGTACTCAAAGTAAACGCTACCTCGCTCTGAATAAGGAACAAGAACTTCTTGTAGTATCGTTATTTCATCTACCCAAGAATGTGAAGTCTCATCGTTGATATCATGTTGCGATGCCAACGCGAGTTCACCAACAATTTCATTAACGCTTTTAGTCAGAAACTTTGAGATAGCGTCAGAATAATAATATCTTGTTGCTGCCATTATTTCTTAGGCTGATTTTATTTGAACATAATTCCCAAAATCCATTACATACTTATACTTTTTGCGATTTTAGCAACATACGAACATCAACATCTAACAAGTTTGCAATTTCTTGTAATTGCACAATAGATGGTTGCGACTTATTGGAACACCATCTTGAAATTGTATTCTCAGATTTGCCTATTTGCTCTGCCAGCCATCTATTGGTTCTTTGCTTTTCTGCAAGTACCACTTTTATTCTATTCAGCATCATTTGTTGATTATTCGACATCAGTATTCAAATTATACTCGTTAAATTGCAAACAAAAATACATCTAATTTCCCATATAGCCAAGTAGATAAGCAACAAAAACATCATTTAAAAGAGAGTTACAGTTGACATAAAGTTATGAAAAAGAATATTTGTACCGTTTTTATCTATTCTTTCGCTGAATTTCACCTTCAAAAAATTATGCTGCACAAACATTATGTTCGCTCAGCATAATAAAAAAACTCCAGTCATTTTTTACCCTTCAATAACATGTAAATCAATACCATAACTTGTTTTACTTGGAAATTTGGCGCATTTTCGCTTGGTAATTTGGCACACTATAGTAGTCATTCCGCCTTATATCGCCCATCCAACACTCCGGCAAACATATCCATCTCTCTCTTGGAAATCCCCAATCGTGTTGCCAATTCTCGCCATCCTTTTATAGCTTCAGTTACCTCAACAACAATCTTTTCTGCTGTTGTACGGTTTAGCATATAGTCTTCGCAAGCATCCAGCAAAATACCCAGTTCTGCCTTATTGGAGGTTGATGAGACAAGCAGACTCTGATACTCATTCAAAGTAGGGTTCATGTCATATGCAGGAGAAAGCGTCCAACCTTTTGCAGTCAAAAGAAAACCATGATTACGGAAATGATCATCGCTATTACCAATGCAGATATTGAAAGCCACACGGCGATAGAGTTCCTGCAGATTCTCTTCCACATTCGTGCAGTTCTGGATTATGAAATCGACTATATCCAGATAACCATGCCCTGTAGTTGCATTGTCACCGTCATTGAGTCCCAATAAAGTCATTGCAGAAGCAAAGTGAATCCGTTTCCCCTCTTGGGTTCTGTCGAAGCGTTGAGAAAGCAACGTGTGATATTTCTTTCCTGTTGCCAGCACTTTGGTCTTTGCGGCATTTATACCGGCTTTTGCAGCAAGAAGGTGACTGAAATGCTCCCAAAGTCCGGCATCATAATCATCCTTGCGAGAAGGGAACTTGGCTATATAAAGCGTTTTATCCGTGTCTATCACACTGGCTTTAGGTCTTGCACCTCCCAATGAAGAACCGGGCTGCACGAGTTGGGCAACCCATTTCCTGTCAGGCAGGACATTCCCCTCTTCACTTTTCTCAATTTCCGCACTGGCCGCAATCAACTCCCTTATATCCGCCAGAGGTGGGATTTTCAACAACTCACTTACATTTATAAATCCTCCGTCTTTTAACTCCTTGAAACGGAAAGCACCCATTCGGGAAAAGTCATCGATACCAGTCAAAAAATCGAAAGAAGATAGTCTCCGTACCGGTCGCCCCTCTTCCATCGCAGCAATCTGCTCACGTCGCAACAACAGCGTTCGTCCCCAACGATCCGGCAAAGCATCCGAGAAACATCCGAATATATCTTTCTCCGGTTGCGTATATTGCTGTCCCGGATAATTATTGAGGTCATCACTCAGAAATAAATCTCCGTGTTTCTTCAGCCATTCATCGCTGAAGGTAAAGCAATAGCTGTCCGAGCCACGAAGAGATTCATAGCCTAACTCGCCAACGAGTTCTGTCTCGTTGAGCCAGTCAAAATCGGCATAAACATATAACATCTTCATCGTTTACTCCTTTTTTGAGGCACGTTCCCTTGTCTTCAAACTCAAATCCTGCAAGGCTTTTCCCAATTTATCTTCTTTGGCTAGCCACAGAATATCATCGTCCAGTTGCAGAGCATAGAGCACTCGCAAATAAATTCCGATTGCCACAGTCGGCGCACCTTTCTCTATTCGGGACACAGTCAACGGAGAACAGGTGGCACGTTCTGCCACCTGAGCTACGCTCAAATTCCTGCGCAAGCGAGCCAGTTTAATCTGCTCTCCCACAACTGACATTTTCTGCTCCAACTTTCGGGGCAACTTGGTTCCCATTGTATTCTTTGTCATATTAACTCATCATATAATATGCAAAGATACTACTTTATATCTATTTAATGATGTATTGCGGACGCAAAAATCACAAATTCAAAAGATACGACTATTAAATACTGATTTTGCTACCAAAATAGAGATTTCAAAGAAGCAGACTTCTACCTTTATCTATGATTATTTCCAAGATAAAAGCCAGCTTCTTCAATTTAAGCATCACTCGATGGGCTTCACCAATTCTTCATCCTGCCATTCCGCAAGAGAAACAATCGCATTGTATTGCTCCAAAGTCAAATCCGATTCACTATCGTCTGAGCATTCGTATTCCCACGGCAGTTCGTAAACAGTACCTTCTTCCTGATAACCCATATAGTTATGGTACGTATTAGGAATTAACCGCACATAATCTTCTTCGCGCAGAATCCTCAAAAGTTTCTCGGCATCACGAATCAATAATGGCACTCCGACCTTATATAGAGCAGTGGCAACCTCAATGGCCAGCTCGACATTTGCCGAGTAGCTATTAGAAACAACTATCATCCAACCCTGCTGTGGCACCTTCGATGCAATGATGTTCAAGCGCGAAAACCCCAACTCGCCATAGTGGTCTGTTGCAAACCGTATAAAATCCTCCGGGCTGTCAATGTCATAGAGTTTATCTACATCTACGAATTTCACTCGTTTGTAATAGACTACATCTCGCAGTTCTTCCGGGATATTCGGTTGTTCTTCGTAGAGACGGTTTCCAATACTTCGCTTCCGGTAGTATGCCTCATAAGCCTCGTTAGCGATACGATAATATGTGCAATATTGCCGAATGGTCATAGTCTTCAGATGAAGTGCGGAATGTTCCTTCGCAGAATCCTCCAAAGCCTTTATCGCTGTTTCCCGATCTTCCACATTAATCTTAAAGCTCGGAGCTATCCTATTGAGTTCCTTTCGTGCAATCCGCCCAATCCGTTGCTGGCACGGCAGATTGTGCGCCACATAGTCGTTGAACCCATCAGGATTTGCAACAATAACATCAACCAGCCTCTGCAAATAGCAGAAAAGTCGGGCAAGGGAATCCTGATACCATCCGTCATCTGATTCTCCGTCGGCACAAGAGGAGCGATTTGTTATGACGAAATGCGCATGTTTTCGGTCTGTAATGCGAATCGACCGGAACTCTTCGTATTTATAAGAGGTAACATGAAACCACTGCGTTTCCGTTGGATTGAACGCAAGCCAGTCCGCAAGGAAGGCTTCTTTGCTTTGATACTCTCCCGAAGCAATCAGTTCCTCGACATCACCCCATTCCTCTGGAGTGGGTCGCGGTACCACAATGTAGAAGCCACGGTATTCATCATCCCCCATTACGGTAAGTTGCTCGAACTGATGCTGAATTTCAACTAGACGTTCCAGCATATTGCCGCTAACTGTGATTTCACAATGACGCATTTCACCCATTGCTTCTATATGCGAAGCGTTCAAGCCAACCTCATTTGCCAAATCAATAAAGAGTTTTCTATCTATTATTCTTTCATCCATTGCTTAATGCTCATTAAATTTCAACATGCTTTTTCGGATCAAACCCATTCACAATGTGCTCATTCGCAAAAATATATCCCATCTGATTACAGATTACTTTTGTACTACCAATCTCTGTGTCTATATTGGTATGTGAATGTCCATAAATCCAAATATCTATCCGACTGTTGGCAATCCAATCACCATATTCGCTAGCAAATGCACTATTCAGTACGGAGTTCTTGTGCTGTGGATCAATCACCTCCAAAGTAGGCAAATGATGAGTAACCACCACAATATGACCAGCCGTGCTCTCTTCGACACTTTTCCGGATAAAATCAATACAGGTCTCATGCATCCGATTGAATTCCTCTACCTGTAGCAATTTTCCGTCAAATTTGATTTGGCGAAAGTCATTCATACCTTTCCACACGAAATACTCGTCATTCGGGTTAATCCGTGACCATAGCGTACTCAGGACAAAATCGGTATCATCGATACGGATTACCTGATTCTGATAGAACCCTACATTCTCACGGAACATCCACTTCCATTGTAGCCCTCGTTCCATCACGTCCGAATAATTATAGTATTCGTGATTGCCGGGAACAATCAGAACCTGCCTGTAATTATCCGAAGCCCATTTCCAGAATTTCATCATAGGAGCTATTCTATCCCTAAGATAGAATATATCTCCAGCCAAAACCAGCACGTCACCGGTAACAGGTAATTCATTATGCTTTAAATATCTGCTGTTCTCCCTGAACTCCAGATGTAAATCGCTCATGTATTGTATCTTCATTGCTCTTTCATTTTTAATTGTTCAACTTGTTTTTCAATAATTATCTTCATCTGTGCAAATGAAACCGGCATAAAGTTGTTGTTTTCAACACCTACGTCATATTGTGTAGGATAGAGATACTGAAGCCGGGCTGCATCAATTCCAGTGTTATTCTTCCTCGTATGCACATGGCCGAACAGTTGCCATACATCTTTATAGCCGCCATCAAAGCACAGAAACGGATAGTGATTCAAATATATCTTCTGTTTATCCACTTCTATATGCATCTGCATGGTCACATGCTCAAACCTATCGACATACCCCTGCCTCAAGTTCTTTAAATCATGGTTGCCGAGAATCAGATATATCTTGCCATTCAATCTATCAAGAATTTTAGTCCATTCAGCTGAACCGCCCAGACAGAAATCACCCAAGTGAAAAACAGTATCATCCAAGCCAACTGTATTATTCCAATTGGAGATAATCGTTTCATTCATCATTTCCACATCCTCAAAAGGTCTGTTGCAGAAACGAATGATATTTCCGTGATAAAAGTGGGTATCAGATGTAAAAAATACCTTACTGCCATCAAATTTATAATTCATTTCTTCTCAATTTATGTGCATCGCTGCACGTTAATAATCTGTTTGTCAATCACCCATCAGACGGAAATGACAGAAAAGCATCGTAAGATAACTGTCACAAATGGGTATAAAAACAAAATAGTTGGAAAGTTCGGTAAAGACTCTCCAACTATTCAGTTTATATTTTCAATCAGGGGTAGAATAAACTACACCATGCTATGTTCTTCGTTGGAAAGTATTTATAATACAAGGTTCAATGCCAAAGACATGAACACACAGTACAGATTCAGGGCGTTTGTTACCCCAAATTGTGACCTTCGATAATATGTTCATGCTATTTCTTTGCATTGTTAGTTTTTATATCGTTTCAAACTCAGCGCAAAATTAGCAAATAAATTCCATATCACACATCGCTTTCTGAGAAAATCCACGTAACCTTTTGCCTATATGCCGCATAATAAAAACTGAACCTATGCAATTAATACACAGATTCAGTTCCTTATCATTTAGCTCACTCCATTGATTCCCGAATAATCCGCCGAGTCTCTTTCTTATACTCCTTGCGGTCATATTCGAATCCCCTGCACATCCAACAGCTACACGGAGTACCTGTTGTTTTGTAAACTTGTGCCCATTTCTCTTTTGCCAATTCAAACCAACGGGGATGCTCATAATAGCTTCCATCCTCACGAATGATGCAATGACCATAAGCGGCATAAAGAATCATGCGAGCCTTAAACACACGAGCCATTTGTTGGCGTCTCCAAAATTTGTTTCTTTTGTCCATCGTCTCTTTCTATTAAAGTTAGGATGAACAATGATGTTATTTGGGTGAGATTTAATATATCCATAGCATTGTGTATTTTACCGTTTTATAGTCTTTGCGCAAGCCTCGCAAGCCGTTCCTTCAACAATTCGCCATACTTTTCCTTTAATTCAGTGCAAAGAAAAGAGTTTTGAATGACGGTCTCAAACTTCGGCAATAGTTTGATATACTTATTTATCAGTCGTTCTACAATCACATTCTCTATCCCCAACGTGGCTGCCGACCTAATAAAATCCTCTCTTTGAAGCTTTTTCTTCCGACCATTCAAAGTTAATGCTAACTCTTCGTCATCCTTGGGATTGATGATAACCGCATTTAGCAAATCATAAGCAGGGGTTAGACGTATCTTATCAGCAACTTCATACAAAGAGAAGTTTTTCAAGTGCATATCGTTATTCCCTATCAGCCAAGAGAACAAGACCAATTCGAAGAAATTAGTGACATCCATTTTGGGCAAGGAAGAGTATTTCAATATAGTCTTGCCAATACGTTCATAACTACTTTTGTATTTATGCTCTGTTTGCCTTTCTGTCAGTTGGCACATATCTTCCATCGCAATCTTCTCTCCGGCAGAAGTCCTGTCAATCCGGCGGGTAAGATAGCATAGCGTATCATCTGCCATCCGCATCAGCGTATGAGGAACTACCTCAATATGTGCCACCTCTGCAAGGTGCATGGTTAAATCCTCGATCTCAGGCATCATTTTATATTGCGAGGTCTGAGGCTTACAGATATAACCGCCCCATAGACCGACAATAGTCAATCGTTTGCTGCCTTCTTGTTCCTTCAAATGCAAGGATAATTTTGGCTGAACACCGGTCAAAGAGGTTTGGTCTTGAATGATTTGCAGAGCAAGCTGGTCAAGTTGTTCTGTCGTATAATCAAGAACAGGCAATATTGCTGTCCCGAAAAACTTCTTTATGCAAACTGTGTGCATATCTTTGTCTCCTTTTAAGAGAGGACGATAACAATATAAACAATTACACATGACTTTCCTCCTTTTCTTCAATAGGCACAACACTCACAGCACCAATACAATCCTTGCAGCAAATCAGCAATAACGACATTCTATCCAAAATACTAATGTCTGTATTTCGTAATGCCACGTCCAACAACCATCCTTCAGGAATCAAACCATCAAAGAAAGGGAATAGCACAGGACTTGTATATGCTTCTTTTTGTAAAGGTAATGTCAGGCTAACAGCCTTTGCCCTTTCAAGAGAAAGATATTCCGGCAAATAGCAGAACTCATACCCGGCATCGTTTTCTGTCAGAATCCCAGCCAATTGGTCTTTATAAAATATATGAGCTTGTCTCATTGATTACTGTTTTTCTGAATGGCTACCATTTCATAATTAAAAAAATCCAAAAGCTGATTTACCTTATCAAGACGTAGCGTTTCCTTTCCTTGTTCAAGGTCACGAACAAAACGTAACCCCACACCCGACTTTAAAGAAAGGTCCTCTTGCGTCAGATTATATTGCTTTCGCAACATTTTGACCGTAGTAGAAAGATTATTCATAGCATCATTTTTATACCTTTTCGGGTACAAAGTTAGCACAAATATTCGATATTATATCAGTATGGGTATAATTTATTGTTTTATCTACGTAGATATATCAGATAAGGTATAATTTACAGAGATTTTGAGTTGTAAATTATGAAGGCTAAGACAAGCACAATACAAGGGTTCTACACTTTTTCAAGCGAATAAATTGGATTCGTTACACTTTTTCCAACGAATCACCCCTATTACACCACATTGTTCCAAACGAATCCAATGTCAATTCTACAAAAGCCACATCAGCTTCCGAATAGTATTTTTTGGAAAAGTGCAGAAAACAAAGTGATTTTGTTTTGAAAAAATGTAAATGCTATCATATTATTTGTAGGCACCAATATACACACGTAACAAACAGTATATTGTTCGTTGTATGCCCATTCAAGATTGGTTTCCATCCAAGTGAAAACCACCTTTACTTTATCGCCGTATTCATATATACGTTCATTAAAGTAAAGCTAACAAAGGGGAGAAAAAGAGATAGCTTCGCCCAAACCAAGCCGAACCAGACCTATAGACTTTCTCTTTTGGCTGCAAAATATGAGCAATCTAAGTATGAAGATTGAGCAAAATACAACTCCAAGCAAAGCAATACTCACCTCCTACCAGGTCACAAGAAAACAACCCGGAAATCTGTGAATCTGTCTTCCATTTTGCAGCCTGAACCGGCGAAATAATCCCCGATATACCTTATCTTTGCGAAGCGGAGGTTTCGAGGCGAAAGAGAGCGATTTTCCCCATTTTCCCTCTGTTTTGAGACTGGCAACGAAGAAAAGTGTTAAATCTTCGATTTTTGACGAAAAAACAAGTAAATTTTTGAGCAGTCTATCTTTTAAGCTGTAAACTACTGATAATCAACTGGCATAATATGCTGCATCGGAAAAAAATGGAATTTCTCGGGCAGAGCCCTTTCCCAAGAAAAGAGAAAAGACCATGCGAAATGAAATGAATATAAAAAATATGTGACAGAAAAACGGATATATATTATGTCTATACAGGAACAAACTGCAAGGTTATATGGCAGATACGGATGTGCGCCGGATTTCAGGTCTTGAAAGGCACTGGCATTGCCATTTTGTAAGAGGTTCCTTCGGAAGCTATCGGCAAGTGGCCGGTGGACAAACCGGAAGACAATACGGCAGACTTTATCAAACCGATTCTGAAAATCAAGAAAAGTACAATATCTGTTTCTGCATAATCTTCCCGAAAAAAAGAAAATGAACAATACCTGACAGTCAATACTTATGGGTTGCCGATAGAAATGCGCATGAACATTCCTGTCCATGAACGAATAAAAATATAGGTAATCTGAAAATGATGGCGGAGAACCGGACATGCCTGGTAGCGTCAAGAAGGAACAAAAAGAAGCGGCAGGATTATTTTGAATCGTCCTCTTTTTCCACGAATCCGATAGGTATACATTCTAAATTGCCGTGTCACTTTAAAAAAAAATAGCCATTCAATATATCCATCCAATACTTAATGTCAATACATTAAAGTGTTTTAATATTAAAA
>OHFH01000629.1_pt1 | contig 11111 bp, 7 predicted proteins | sample 1567401 | NCBI WGS metagenome assembly OHFH01 (sample SAMEA3879542, study PRJEB24766) | human gut metagenome | biome: human-associated habitat; feature: feces | place: USA | collected 1985/1987
ACTATTTCTTGCTCGCAATCTTTATGATTGCACTTTTTCCGCTCAACTATTGCTTGTCGCTCTACTTCGACGGATACAACTGGATCGCATCGGTGGCAACGTTGGGAGTAGGGCTTGCGCAAGTTGCGTTCTCTTTGATTTTTGGCAGGGCAGTGCTCGGCACGGAAATCAAAAAGCGTTTCTTCGTTTAAATAGGTTAGACAAAAGTTGCGATTTTATCGATTTTACAACAAAAAACAACGGATTTCACAATTCGGAATCCGTTGTTTTTTATACTTACCGCAATTGTGCGACAGATTAGAGTATTACCGGTTGGATTTGCTCGTGGTTTAACGCTTTTTCTATCGTTGGCAAAATGAGAGAGACGTCCGCAATCAAAGAGTGCGGTTTGGTTTTGGGGGCATCTTGTCCGAAGGGTACGAGATACACGTTTTTGGTGTTGAGCGCAGTCCCGACGTTTTGAGCGTTTGCGCCCAGTGCGTCGTTTGACGAGATAGACAGCACGACGGGCTTGTTTGTGCGCAGGGTTGCTTTTACTGCCATCGTAGTCGGCGTATCGGTGATGCCGTTGACGATTTTTGCAAGCGTATTTCCCGTGCAGGGAGCAACGAGCATAAGCTCTATGCCGGATTTCGTGATGGTTTCGGCTTCGACTATCGTTTTTATGGGCGTTTTTCCTGTTTTTTCGACAATGTATTTTTCAAAATCCGCTTGCTTAAAAAAGCGAGTATCGAGCGTGGACACGTTGTAGCTGAACACGGGGACAATCTCATAGCCGGCGTCCACAAGCGCGTCGACGGCAGTGAGAAGATTTGAAAACGTGCAGAACGAGCCTGTCACGCAAAGTCCTATTTTCTTCATTTTTTCACCTCCATGATGTAGTCGAACATAGCCTTTGCCGCACTGACTGGACAGGTTTTTGCAGGCAAGGCAGGGTATATGTCGGCGTCTATCCCCAGATACTTTGCATAATCAAGGTTTATCGCCGATTTGGAGGCAAGGTCGATATATACGCAATCGTCTTTCATACTCATCAGTTCTTTGTCGCTCACGATTGGGGAGGGAATCGTGTTTATCACGACGTCGTATTTTTCAAAATCGAAGTCGCGCATAGGCAAAACGTGTTTTGCAAAGGCATGAGCAGGGCGCACGGACGATGTGGATACGACGTCGAAAGCAACATCCAACTTGCCCAAAATCTTTGCCATAGCCGCTCCCGTGCGACCGAATCCCATAATCAAAACGTAGCAGTCCGCAATGGATTTTTTTGAGTGTTCGATTACAATTTCAAGCGCGCCTTCCGCAGTCAGCCGCGAGTTTATCGCTTGAAAACGCTCGCTGTCGTTGTACGTGCAAAGGGTTATATCTCTGCTGTTTGCAAGCGCGTTTGCTTCGTCGCTCACCCTGCCGCAAAACACTTGCGCACCGTCCTCCACTTTTGAAAGCGTCCTTGCCTCGACAAGCACGTTTGGAGCAAACACGTGAGCGGGCATGCGAAAGCACACTCCTTTGAGCATTGATTTGAGATAAAACATTCTCTCGTCGGTTTCGTGTACGATGGCGTAATTTTTGTTCATACGGTATGTTATGCAGCCTTTTGAAAATGAGTTAATGCACGCAAAGCAAGAAAAGGCACATAGAATAAATCGAGGTGAGTATGGAAAGATATTTTTTCGGAAACAACAGCGGTTACGGCTTTTTCAATCTGTATGAAAAGGAGCTGAAATCAAAAGACAAAGTCGTGCTTTTGAAGGGCGGCAGCGGCACGGGTAAGTCGTCCATGATGAAGAAAATCGCAAAGAAAGCAAAATCTTTGGGATTGGATTACGAGTTGTGGTTTTGTTCGGGAGACCCTCAAAGTCTTGACGGAGTTTTTGTCAAAGACAAAAACGTTGCGGTTGTGGACGCAACTTCTCCGCATGCAAGCGGCGTGGACATTCCCGTTGTCAAGGATGTGATTTTCGATCTTGCGTCGAGCCTTGACGCAAGCAAACTTCAAGGGGTGAGAGAAGAGGTTGAAAACAAGATGATATGCAAAAAACAACACTTTATGCGCGTATATCAGTATTTAAAGTCTGCTTTGCGTCATTTGTACAATCAATTCGAGATTGAAAAACAAGGCGTTGACGAGGACAAAATAAGGGCGTACGCGTCCTCTGTGGCACGTGATTCGAAGCCTGTGGGAAACAAGGTGAGAGAGCTGTTTTCGCGGGCTATATGCCCAAACGGAGAGAGCGAGTATTTCGACCATTTGCGAGAAAAGAGAGTTACTCTCGTCAAAGGATGCGCCTATGCGAAGAAAGTGTTTTTCGACGAAATGAGCAAGTTGAGAAAAGGCATTACGCTGCTGCTTTCGCCCCTCGATCCCACAACGTGCGAAGGTGTGATTTGCGGCACCGACGCGTACGTGGAAAATCCGGGACATTTTGCAAGCGACACCGTTATAGATCTCGGCGTGTTCGGCGAAAGATACGACAAAGACGACGCAACGGAAGAAGCGAACAACGTGGTGTTGCAAACGGCGTTTGCGGTTGAGAGATTGAACAAGGCACGGCAAGCGCATATGTCGATAGAGGATATTTTCGTGCCTGCGATGGACTTTGAAAACAACGATAGAATTTTGAAGGAAATCGAAAAACTCATATTCGGTTGATATTCGGCTGAAAATACTAAACGAACCGCAATTGTGCGTTGCGGCAAAGTCATCATTACTTGACTTTTGCGCTTTGTTTTGATATAAGTTAAGTATGGACGAAAAAAGAGCGAAAATGGAAAAAAACAACAAGAGCGACGCTCCTTTCTCAAAGGCGTATTGTCGTTTCTTTTTGGGATTGTGCAGGTTTGTCAGACCGTTTTTGCACGGCGTTTGCAAAAAGAGCAAATCTTTCAAACGTCAAAAGAAAAACGGCGCGATGCTTATCGTGTGCAATCATTTGTCCGCATACGATTTTATTCACTTTTCTTCGGCGATGTACGGCGCGCCTTTGAACTTCGTCGTTGCGGAAAACATGATGTACTCGATGCCGATTTTCGCAAAACTTCTCGGCTCGTATCACGCAATCACCAAAAAACAGTATTTTGCGGATTTGGCGTGCATAAAGAATATCAAAAAGTATCTCGACCAAGGTATAAGCGTGCTCATTTGTCCCGAAGGCAAGGTGTCTGCAAACGGCGTTACGGGTGCGATTGCGCCCTCGATTGCAAGGCTCGTGCAGTGGCTGGGCTATCCCGTCGGCGTGATTAAAATGCAAGGGGCAAGCCTCGCCCGTCCGAAGTGGGCGTACAATCTCCGTTTCGTAAGAAGAGGAAGAGTCGTAACCAATTGCGATATGCTTTTCACAAAAGAAGAAGCCAAAAGCCTTTCGAAAGAGGAAATATATCAAAAAATTTGCGACGCGCTCTATCAAAACGAGCATAAGTGGCAGGTTGAAAACGGCATTATTTTCAAAGGTAGTCGCTATGCGGAAGGGCTTGACAGACTTTTGTATCGTTGCCCCAAGTGCGGCAGTGAGTTTGAAATGAGTTCGAGCGGCAGTCATTTGAAATGCAACCGTTGCGGAAACGACGTGGTTTACGGCTATGACGGACGACTCGTTCCTCAAGGGGACGGAGTGTGCCAGGAGCGCATAGATTTGTGGTACGACGAACAGCGCGCACTTGTTGCAAAAGAAGTGCAAAACGGTGATTTTAAGCTATCTAACACGGTCAATTTGTTTGTGGAAAACGAGCTTAACAACGGCTATCGTTTTGTGGCGAACGGTGTTTTGACTCTCGACAAGGACAAACTTTGCTTCGATACCGACTGGCAGGAAAGACCTGTCGGAGTGAAGTCCAAATACGGCGTGAACAATATGTCTCTCGATTTCGACACGGCAAACGGAACGGAAAAAGTCGAGGACGAATTCAAACACGTCGAATTTGCGGTGTCGAGGTGCGATACCGTTGCGAATTTGCCGGGAAGCGCGGTGGATATGTACGACGACAAGCACGTTTATAGGTTTATGTTCGACAAGGTTATGGCGGCAACAAAGTATGCTCTTTGCATCGAAGAAGCCTACAAACTCGGCAAAAAATAAAAAAATTACGAAAAATAACTTGCAAAAAACCGTCTGAACAGACGGTTTTTTCATGCGAGCAAGCCTCATTCGGCATTTGATGTTGACAATTTTGTTTGAATAATGTAGTATTATATTTGTATTCCTATATTATGTGCGCGAGAGTGCGCACACGTGTAAGGTGAAAGTTATGAGAAAGAAAGTCAGTTTATTTTTGATTGCTATCTTGCTTGTCGTGCTTGCGATAAGTATGGTTGCGTGCAACAAGGGCGCGCAAGACGCAGGCAAGTTGCCCGACAGCATCAACCCGTCCGATATAATCGAAACCGACGGTGACGACGGTCCGATGACGGCGCAGCTCAAATTTTCCTTCCCAAAGGGCGTAACGTCCGTGTTCAAGAGCATGTTCGTTGACGAGTTCGATATTTCCGACGTCGAGTATTGCGTGGTTTATCTCAACACGCAAACGAACGCGACTACGGAGGGCATTCACGGCAATCTCACCGAAAATATGCTCCAAACGGACGAGGACAGAGCAAACGTCAAGAGGGCGGGACATCATCAAATAAAAGTCCAAGTGGAAACGGGCAAAGACGACGACGGCAACGCCGTTTACGCAAAAGGCTCGTTTGCTTTGCACCTTCAAGACAGGCTCGCTCCCGTTGAAAGAGTGACGCTCACTTTCAACCTTATGGACGGTGAAAGACGCGCCAACGCCGCATTCGGCACGACTTCTCAAAACGGACAAACGGTCAGCGTCAGCGTTGACAGCGGCGTTTCGATCGCATCTTGGGACGAATTTATCTCCACTTTCAGAATGACGATAGAGGACGAGGGCGAGGGTAAGCCCGCAAGAGCGCTTGAAAGCGTAAGCGTAAAAGGCGCAACGTACAGCGCAACGTCCAAAAACTTCCCCCTTACGATAGACAATTCTTTCAACAATCAAACTTTCTCGACAAAATGGACGAACGACACCGTAAACGTGAAGTTCAATCTTGCCGTTCCTTCGGACGCTCAACTTGAAAGCGGCAAGGTCAATCCGAGCGAAAACCCCGATTTCAAATCCACGCAAACCGTGCGCCGCTCGTACGGCAAGGCTGTTGCTCCGGCAACGGACATCTTCAACGTATACAGCGGATACTACTTTGCAGGTTGGTATCTCGACAACGGCAAGAAGGCGGGCGAGTGGGACGAAAACGACACTCTTTGGAATTTTGCAAAGACGGTCGGCACGTCCGATATAACTCTCGTCGCACGCTGGACTATGCGCGTTTACTCCTACACGCTCTATATGATGGGCGGTGAGTTCAAAAACGACGTTCAAAACGCAAAAGCCGACGACGGCACGGAAATTTCAAGCGATGAAATCGCCGCCGCAAAGGGCTTTACCGTCGTGAATGCAACTTCGACGTTCGGCATCGAGAGCGAAAAGCTCACCAGAATCGATTTCAGCGGTTTTGCATACAACCATAATTACAGCGAATACGTCGCAAAAATCACCGTTTCGCCGCAAAAACGCGACGGCACGCAAGCAAAGAGCGTGTACGTGCGCATTTCTCAAATCAAAGATTTGCTCACGAAGGGCAACGGCGTATACGTCAAACTCGACGGCATCTACGACGATTATCAATGTCAAAATCTTTCAAACACCACAACCGTTGACGGCGTGAGCGAAAAAGGCTACGTCAAGTGGGTGTTCAACGACACCGACAACGAACAAGAACGCCTTGCAAGACTCAGTGCGTACTATACGGAAGTCGTGTTTAAAGACGGACTTTCGCTCAAAGCGGACGGCTCTATCCGCATCGATAAGATTGCGGATGAATCCGTAAGCGAACTCATCATTCCCGACAAACTCACTTATCAAGGCGCAACGCGCCCTGTGGGCGAGATTTCCGCAAAAGCGTGCATGAATCTCAAAGCACTCACAAAGCTCGACTTTTCGGAAGCGACAAGTCTCAAAATCATCGGCGAGCAAGCGTTTGCGCACGCTCCGCATTTGAGAGAAGTGGTTGCTCCCGCGTCCAACAACATCGAAAAAGTCGGCAAAAACCTTTTCTTCGGTTCGGAGTTCGAAAACAACTACTACAAAAACAACAACGGCAAACAATTTATCGTCATTGGCACGATTTTATACAAGTTTGTCGGTCAAGAGTACTCCGACGGCGAAACGACGCGCGTCAGAGCGGACGTCGTCAAGTCGCTTGACATTTCTTCCGATTACTATTCTACGGACGTAGCCAACGCCGACGCACTCAACGCTCAACTTCAAGCGGTGAAGACGATTGCGGACGGCGCGTTTGCAAACGCTGTCGCACTTGAAACAATTACTCTCGGCGACAACGTGCAAAGAATAGAAAACGGCGCGTTTGCAAATCTCGAAAACTTTGCAAAAGTCGAGGTGAGCGCAAGCTCGAAACTCGCATACGTCGGCGAAAACGCATTTAGCGGCACGTCTATGCTCAAAGAAACAAGCGGAAACTACAACTCCGACTACAAGGCAATCGTCATCGGCAAAGTGTATTACCGCTTCATCGACAAGAGTGCGACGGACACTCGTATTCTTTCGGACGTCAAACACATCGCACCGCACGCATTCGACGGTTGCGTAAACCTCAAATCCATAAACCTTGCGGCATGCAAACCTCTTACGGTGGGTAAGGGTGCGTTTACGAGCACGCAATGGATTCAAGACGCAACGACGCACGCAAACGGACTTGTCGTTGTGGAAGGCTCGAAGAACGTCATCGTTCCCTCAAACGTAACCTCTATCGGCGAAGAAGCGTTCTATCAACACGCAAACACCGTCAAGACGGTCAAATTCGACGTCAACGTCAAATATATCGACAACTATGCGTTTAAGGGTGCAAGCGCGGTTGAAAGCTTTATTTGTACAAAGGTCGGCGTTGAGGGCAACAAACTTGTCGGCGCACCTATGATTGCGGACAACGCTTTTGCCGACGCAAGCGGAAACCTTATCCACAACGCAAACTTCTACTTCACGTCGGAAGTGCTTGCGACGCTCGAAGCAATCAACAACGGAACGATTGCCGCAGGCGATGCAACCACTCGTGCGTGGGCACAACTTTACGGATTCAATAAAGCAAACTTCGTTGAGGAAAAGGTTGACAAGGTTTATATCAACACCGACGTCGTAGACACCGTTCTTCTCAAAACCGCAGCAGACAAAAACGCTTTTGACACGACATACGGCGACGCAATCGCAAACGGACTGGTCGTGCTCAACAACACGGGCGTGGACAACACCGAAACCCTTGACAAAGTCAAAAACAACGTCCAAGTTGTCCTCGTCACAAAGGGCGACGAAAAATACGGCAGCCTCTATGAAGAGGGCGTGACGAAATACGTCGTGACGTTCACATACAACAACAGCACCGATGGTTGCCAAATCAACGTCGGTGACGAGCATTTGTACGTCGCAACGGTGTACAACGCAATCAACGGCAATCCGTCTTTCTACGAGGAAGGCAACAGTGTGCCGACAATCAACGTTACCGGCACCGGAAACTACTATCTCAAAGGTTTCGAAGGTAAACAAGAAGGTGCGGATATTCCGCTTTTCTACACCTCGTATAAGGCGGGCGAGGGCAAGTTTGTGTACACCGACATCGACGGCGTGCAACACGAGCTCGATATTGACAGAATAGAAAACTTTATCACTACGAGAACGACTGCCGAGGCGGAAGCTGTCGTAACCGTAAACTTCCACAATATCGGAATGTACAAGTTTAAGTTCAAATATGCGGTTGAAATTTCGCAAGTCGAGCAACTCGAACAAGACGGCGCGATTTCTATTCCGCTCAACAGCAACGTAGCTTCTGCGTTTGCCAAGTTCAAAGTGCGCCTTATCGGTCAAGACGGCAGCGTGACGCTCAAATCGCTCTCCACGTCAAACGGATTTACGTTGGTGGACGGCGCGTCGGTTGACACAAAGACGCTGGGCATCCACACTTTGAGAGTGAAGTATGCGGCCGACGACGTTCTCGGCGGCGTTATCGAAATCCCGATCGTGTACTTCGTGGTGCTCGAAGCCGACGCAAGTTTGTTCGAATATGAAATTGCGGATACTCAAACCGTTGAACTTGGCGGCGAAACATTTGCCGGAAAGGTCAGAATCGTGTCATGCAAGGCGTCGAGTGCCGAAACAATCGTTCTTCCGTCAATATGGACCGACGCAAACGGCGACAAGTATATTGTCTCCGAAATCGGCAAAAACGATTCGTCTACGGGTGTATTCGAAAACTTCAAAAACCTCAAAGCCGTGTATCTCGGAGCGAATATCGACAAGATAAACGCAAGAGCGTTTGCAAACTGCGTTGTGCTTGAAAACGTCTATACGGCACAAAACGTTAATGCGGAATACGCCGTGCTTTCGGACGCGAACTTTGCAAAAGAACTCGTTTCGGAATCCGAAACCGAAATCGTGTACAATGCGACGGTAAGCAACCTCGAAGGCGTCGAATACAACGGAGTGCTTGCAATCGGCGGACAATATACTGTTGTCGGCACAAAGAAAGTCGTCTACAACGTTGTCGGTATAAACGCGCTTCAAGTCAAAGACGGCACGGAAGTGTTCTTGCCCGATACTCTCACAAAAGAAGCGTCGCTCACCTACGAGAACGGCGCGCCCGTCACCGCAAACGTTTATTCGTCAAATAGCAACGTGATGTTCAGAACGCTAAAATACGTCAACGGCAAAGTCGAATACGTCGGCAACGGTGCGTTTGCAAACACCGCCGCTCTCAAAGGTATCGACCTCTCGCACGCAACCGAGCTTCACTACGTGGGCGCAAACGCATTTGCGGGCAGCGGACTTGTTTCGATTGATTTGAGCGCAAATACCAAACTCGTCGAAATCAACCAATCCGTATTTGCAGGCTGCACGAAACTTGCAACCGCGACGCTGGCAAACACCGTTACCACAATCGCGGATCACGCTTTCTACAACTGCTCCGCACTCACCGAAATTCTTGGCGTAACGCAAGTCAAGAACCTTGCTCAAAACGCATACGAAGGCTGCAACGCACTCGTAACGAAGCCGAGCAAAGCGGCGTAAGAATTGAAACACAGTATTGAAAAGGCGACTGCAATGCAGTTGCCTTTTTCGTTGTTGTATTCAAATAAGTTTCATCGAAAGAATCAATAATCTTCAAGGATATTTGCAAGTTTTCGGGCATTTTCTTTTGTCATTTCCGTGAGCGGCAAGCGAAGTTTCGAGGAGCAGTGGCCTTTAAGCTGCATCGCCTTTTTGATAGGAATGGGGTTGACTTCGCAAAACAGAGCGGATACGAGAGGGAGCATGGCGAGTTGCATTTGCCTTGCCTTTTCGTAGTTGCCTTCGAGCGCGAAACGAGTCATATCGCTCACGTATTTAGGACATACGTTGCTTGCAACGCTGATTACACCCAGCCCGCCCATTGCCATAATCGGCACGGTGAGTGCGTCGTCGCCGCTTATCACCATATCGGGACAAAGGCGCAAACATCTTTCGATTTGCTCCATGTTTCCGCTTGCTTCCTTGATTGCAACGACGTTTTTGTGCTCGGTCGCAATGCGGGCAAAGGTTTCGGGCAGAATATTTACGCCCGTGCGTGACGCGACGTTGTAGCAGATAATAGGAAGGCTTGTCGCCTCGGCAATTGCGCCGTAGTGTTCGACAAGCCCTTCCTGAGTGCATTTGTTGTAATAGGGCGTAACCACCAAAAGCGCATCTGCGCCCAGTTTTTGCGCCATTCGGCAAGTTTCGACGGCTTGCCTCGTGCTGTTTGAGCCTGCGCCGACGATGAGCGGAATTTTGCCGCTCGTTTGCTCTACGCACACTCTTACGATTTGCTCTTTTTCTTCTTCGGACAACGTTGCCGGCTCGCCCGTCGTTCCGAGAGCGACAAGCGCGTTTATGCCGTTTGCGATTTGCATATCGACGATATTGCGTATCGCCTGCACGTCCACTTTGTCATCTTCTGTGAAAGGAGTGATGAGCGCGGTGGCTGTGCCCCTAAAAATCATTTATGCCTCCAAAGCGTTTTTTATAAGCAATTCCACAATCTGCACGGCGTTGGTTGCCGCACCTTTTCTTATATTGTCGGCAACAACCCACAGGTTTGCGCCGCTGTCCACGCTCTCGTCCATACGGATTCTGCCGACAAAAACTTCGTCGTGATTTTCGGCGTCGAGAGGGGTGGGGTAGACGTTGTTTTTTACGTCGTCCATAACGATGATTCCCGGAAAGTTTTCAAGTGCGTTTACGACGTCTTGTTTTTCGCATTTTTTGCAGAACTCGACGTTTATTGACTCACTATGACCGTAGAACACCGGAACTCGTACGGTTGTCGCCGTAACGCGCAAAGATTGATCGTGCAAAATTTTGCGTGTTTCGACAATCATTTTCCACTCTTCTTTGGTGTAGCCGTCCTCCATAAAAACGTCGATATGCGGCAGCATATTGTACGCTATGGGGCGAGGGAATTTCTTGGGCGCGACTCCGTTGATTCCGTCTTTTAGGTCGTTGTAGCCGGCAACGCCCGCGCCCGACACTGCCTGATAGGTAGAGTACACTATGCGCTTGATGCCGAACTTGTCGTATAGAGGTTTGAGCGCAACGACTGCCTGAATCGTGGAGCAGTTGGGGTTTGCGATTATGCCGTGATTCCACTTCACGTCCTCGGGGTTGACTTCGGGTACGACAAGAGGAACGTCGTCGTACATGCGCCATTGCGACGAGTTGTCAACGACGATTGCGCCCGCTTCTACAAATACGGGAGCAAACTCCTTGGATACGCCGCCACCTGCCGAGAAAAGCGCGAAATCGACTTTGCCTTTGAGCGAGATGACATTTTCTTTTGTAAGTTCGATGACGGTGTGCTCCTTGCCCATAAAATCTATCTTTTTGCCCGCACTTTTTGCGGATGCGAAAAGATAGTAGTTGTCCACGGGAAGTTGTCTTTCGGTGAGAACTTCGAGAAATTTGCCTCCGACCATGCCTGTTGCGCCGACAACGGCGACGTTAAACTTTTTCATATTGCCTCCTAGCCGCTT
>OHFH01000640.1_pt1 | contig 10986 bp, 20 predicted proteins | sample 1567401 | NCBI WGS metagenome assembly OHFH01 (sample SAMEA3879542, study PRJEB24766) | human gut metagenome | biome: human-associated habitat; feature: feces | place: USA | collected 1985/1987
TTTCGCCGAACGAATGTGCCGAAATGCTGCAAAACGAAAAGGCTTCCCATACAAACAGTTTTCTTTCTCGGTACATCCAAAAAGAAACCGTGCATATCCTCGGTCTATCTCGCGGACAGGTAAAAAAGGCTCACGGCATCGCGGCTATCGTTGACGAGTATTCCGGCCAAATGCCGGAAGAAAGTCTGAAGCATGGACGCGATCTATGTGCTAAGATGATTGAAAAAGTTGAAAAGGTGGCGAATCAATAATGAAGATCCCCGGTCTATCCTTTAGCTGGAAACGTGCGCTCGGAATCACGAAGATGAAAAGGAAAATTTCAAAAGCAACAGGGATCCCAACGACCAAAACAGGGCGGCAAAGAAAACTTGGCAAGCTCCTTGGTATGAAGTAAGTGATAAGCCCTCGCCGCCTCTGCAACAACGGCGAGGGCTTTTTGCAGCCGGCGGGGAGCGGTCGCCGCTGCTTGCTTTGACCATACTCCGCTTTACCTTACCACTTCAATAACAAAACCTTGCAATAAGACAGCGCTCGACGTGGTTCGACAAGCCATCATCTTGCGACTTTGCGGCGCGAAAACCAAAGAAATTAAGGTGATGTAAATGAACATCCAAGAAGCGTGCAGAATCCGTAAAGAAGAACTAAAACTAACATATCAGGACATTTCCGACGCTTCCGGCGTGCCGCTGTCCACCGTCCAGAACTATTTTTCTAAATTGTCGAAAGCTCCATCTTTTTATACCGTTGTTGCAATCTGTAAAGCTCTCGGCGTTTCAATCGATAAGACGTGTGAAATCATAGAACACTTGACGCCGACCGAGGAAACTTTGCAAGCGCGGAATGATGAACTGGAACGCCACGTTGACGCAAAAGCAGATATGATTGAGATCATGCGGCGTGGTGTCCGTATCCGCAACGGCGTGATTGCTATAATGTTTGTCATTATCGTCTTGCTGGCCGCATGGTGCTTGTACATTGATTGGAGGGGGATTTGATGAAGATACCGAAAGCAAAACTACTACCGTCCGGCAACTGGAATGTCAGCGTCATGGTAGACGGAAAGCGCGTGTCCGTTACAGCGCCTACCAAAAGGCAAGCGGAGAATGAAGCTGCCGCGTTAAAGTCCGGCGCAAAGTCTGCCGCTCGTGCGTCTGAGCGCACGGTTGGTGATGCTATCGACCGATATATTGACAGCAAGGACGCAATACTCTCCCCCTCCACCGTCAACGGTTACAGAAAACTCCGCAAGGTGGTTTTCCCGGAGCTGATGAGCGTTAAGTGCTCCGCGTTGACGCAGGATCGCGTGCAGCGTGCCGTGAATAAGATGGCACGGGAAAAGTCCCCTAAGTACGTCCGCAACGCTTACGGCTTATTTACGGCGGCAATATCGGAGGAATGCCCGGATAAAGTGTTCCGTGTATCTTTGCCGCAAAAGGAAGCGCCTAAAATCAAAATCCCTACCATGGACGAGATCAGAATTCTACACGAAGACTGCAAGGGCGCAGACTTTGAATTGCCTTTCCTGCTGGCCGTCTGGCTCGGCCTCCGTACATCGGAGATCAGAGGTCTAACATGGGATTGTCTTGACGGTGATATCCTGACGATCAAGCAAGCAATGGTAGACGGCGAAGACGGTCCGCAGCTCAAGCAGCCTAAAACGTACAGCGGCAACAGAAAACTAAAAGTACCGCCGTATATTATGGGACTGCTTGACGAAACACCGCACACAGATGAGTATATTGTCCATGCAACAAGAAATGTCCTATATAAGCATCTGCAACGCGCGTGTGCCCGCTGCGGAGTTCAGCCGTTCCGCTTTCACGACCTCCGCCATGTAAACGCATCGGTTATGCTCCGGCTCAATGTCCCAGACAAATACGCAATGGAGCGCATGGGGCATTCTACAAACAACATGCTTAAAAACGTATATCAACACACCATGGATGATAAAGCCGTAGCAGTGGCAGATGCCGTTGACGGCTTTTTTGAGTCCGAATTTCATCTGTAATTTCATCTGTAATTTATCTGCAAAAACACTGTTTTAACAGAAGATAACTTGCAAATATCGCAAGTAATGCGTAAACAGGTAATCCAGAAAACCCTTGCAAATACAAGAAAAAACCCCGCAGCCGTTGAAACTGCGAGGTTTTTTCATTGGTGGAGGCGGCGGGAGTCGAACCCGCAACCGAAACCGTAAAAGCATTGATATTACACGGTTTTTTGACACGCATCTGTAATTTCATCTGCAATTTATTTTTCGAGCTTGCGCATAACGCTATTATAGACGCGCTCGTTTACAATTTTCAAACTGTCCATCAACTCGTCCATGATCTCCCACGCCTTGCCTGGGGGAACGCCTGCCACTGCGCGCAGGAAGTCGCTGTCGCCGTATGTTTCGACGCTAACCGGTGCGGGCGTTGCAGAGTATGCCATTGGCAAAGCCCTCTCTCTACTGCCGCTTTGCTGGTCGCGAATGGCATACAGCACGGCAAGGCGCTCATAGTTTGTCCAGCTTGATTCCTCCGTTTCAAGGCGAGCTATCCAGCGTTTGACCTCATTCTCGTCGACCATAGGGGCGCACCCCCTTTAGCCATCAATCGTGTCCATGCAGCGCTGAATGGCTCTGCGGATGCTTTCGTCATCGGCGTTGTCCAGCATTTCCTGCAACTGGCGTTTCATGCTGTCCATGCTTCCGTCGCGGGAATAGTGTCCGCGTACATAATGCGTGCCGCGTCTCGCGTTGGACATATCACGGTCATAAGCGCCGCGCATACCCGACTGCCAGTCTCCGTCGCGGGAATAGCGGCGAGAATAGTCCTCATCGCGGGAATAGCCGTCGTCCTCCAACATCTCGATTTTATCGATGTTTTTGATGGTGTCCGTCAGCTTGTGCGCAATTTCGAGGTCGCCCGCGCCAAGCTCGCCCTTACGGGCCAGCTCGTCGAGTTCGTCGCACAGCATATTGCGCAGATCATACATTGCTTTCTTGCTCATGTCCATTCTCCTTTCATGCGATTCTCTCAACCGTCAGATTCGAGTTAGCGAAGTTGACGGCCTGAGTGCTGGTGTTTTCCATTGCGACCGTCAAGCAGCAGCCTTTCGGAACGCAGACCTGTGCGGAAACATAAATGTTAAAGTAGTTTTCTACCGCCGCAGGCGTGACAGTCGCCGTTGCACTGGTCAACGGCTCTCCGTTGATGGCAAGCGCCGCCGTGATGGCCTCGACCGTGCCTCCGGTGGGAATAGCGATGTTGCCGCCATAGGAGACCCTAAACAGAGCGCGATTTTGATTGGTGAGGCCGCGAAGCGTGACAACGCCTGCGCCCTGACGATGCACGATACAGGGCTTGCTATTGACCGCCGTTTCAGTCAGGGGAACGTTCTGTCCAGCAGCAACGGTCTGAATTGCCGCAGAAGTAAATTCTGCCATTAAAATCATTCCTTTCTCAGTTAAAATACAGCGGCAGGGCTATTGCCCCGCCGCGTTGTTGTCAGTATCGGCACGGGGCCGACCATTTTCCCCATGTGGAGAAAAAGCTATGCTATGCAGTTGTCAGCAGCCGCAAGCGGAACCACAGCCGCCGTAGCCGCTACCCGCCCACGGGTTACAGGTAATGTAAGCCGGGGAAGGGCACGGGCGAAGCTGCGAAATGAGGTAGTTATTCTGTGCAGCCTGAGACGCAGCCAGCTTGAGATTCTGGTTCTCGGTCTGAAGATCGGACAGCTTGCTCTGCGTGAGGAAGTCGAGGATGGCACGGCTGTTCTGGTTGTTCGCGTCAATGATGTCGCGGGCTGCCGTGTTGACCGTGTTGCGAGTGTCGCACGCCTGCGTCGCCATATCATAGCGCACCTGCGCGATAGCCGCGCGATTCTCGCAGCAGCAATTTGCGGCCTGCATCTGCATGGCGTTGAGCTGCTGCATCAGAGCCGCCTGCTGGTTGCTGCGGGAAAGCTCGGCATTGCCGAAGCCGGTGTTGATGGCCTGTGTGGTCGCAGCAAAGCCGCCAGTAATGGCATTGTTCAACGCAAAGGTGGAATCGCAAATGCCATTTGCAATACTGTCGAGCTTGCGCTCAACGCTCGCAAAGTCAGATGTCAGAACGTAGCCGTCCATCACACCGCCGCCGTTACCGTTGCCAAATCCGTTGCGGCCCCAGCCGAAGAGGAAAAGAACGATAATCCAGATCCAGTTGTCGCCCCACATGCCCATACCGCCGCCGTAATTGTTCGCGGGCGCGACCGGCATAGTCATCATGGGAGCACCGTCGGAAAGAGACATATTATCTCTCCTTTCATAAATTTTATTTATCAAATCGTGGCCACGATAAGATCAATGGAATAAATGCTCGAACTGTTTTGCCATAGATTGAAGTTGGTTTAACTCCTGCTGGCTCATCGCGCCAGATTGCAGGAGCTTATTGACTTCTTCTTTCGGGTTCCCCTGAAAGCCGCTTTGGAACTGTTGGAATTTCTGCTTGAGCTGCATCAGCTCACCCATCGGCCCCGGCATCTGCCCGCCGCCGAGAGCACCGAAAAACGGATTAGTCATCGTCCTCGTCCTCCTCAACCTTGCGTTTCTTTTTGCCCTTTATTTCGCCCACAAGCGCCGCCAGACGGTCGAACTCCTCGCGGGTGACAAATTCCACGCCCTTTTCCTGCGGAGCCGTGCGGGGCGTTTCTGCGCGCTCTACAAGGTCGTAAATCTTGAGCGTCGGCTTGCCGCTTGCATCCGCTTGCTTGAGATACACAGTCGGCGCGGTAGAATCCCACAGCGCCACAGCGGAGTTGGGCGCGATGAGATAGCCCCTTGCCTCCTGCTCGCCGCTTACCCACTGCACGCCGCCCTGCGCGATGGGGTTCTGTTGCACTGGCTGCGGCATAGACTGCTGCATGGGCTGCATCTGTGGCTGCTGCATCTGCCGCATCTGCATGAGGTTGTCCGGCATTGGCTGCGGGTAATAGGGGTTGAAATAGGGATATGCCATATTCATTCCTCCGTTTCTTTGACCCAGTAATAAAGTGGGATTTCGTTCTCGCTGTTCCAGCTGTCATAAATTACACCGTCCTGCACGCACACCACATGACCGGAGAGGACGAGAATATACGTCCCGCGCGGGTGCTCATCGGCAAACCTACCGACCGTGTAACAGTCCGGGCAGGTGTCCGGCATGATATAGCGCCGATAGCCGAGAGACCGCAGATACGCGCCCCAACAGGCATTTGCATTGGGCAAATCGCCGTCTAAGTACCCCTGTATGCAGAGGGATAAATAGACCTCGCCCCAGTCCTTGCCGGTCGCCTTACAGATCGCGCGCACGGTGCAGTCCGACACGTTGCGCCCGTTTGGATTTGGGTTGAAATAGCTATACATGGAACATCTCTGCAAAGTAGACGTATGTCCTCAGCTCGTCAGGATCAGGAAACAGCGTCAAAATGTCCATCGCCATTTGCTCCGTAAAGCCCAAAGCTAAAAGTCGGTCGTACATCGCCGCACCTCCTTTTGTTGCCTCAATCATACCGTGGATCGCGCCCTACAAATGGTCATCGTTTGGTCAATATTTGGTCAAAAAATATTTCAAAAAGCCCTTGACATTACGCTAATATTAGCGTATAATAAGAGCATAAAGAGAGGGGAAACCCAAGGAGGATAAAAAAATGGAGAACAACAGAAATTGGTACGCGATCCAGAGAGATGCCGAGGATAACGATTGGGGCACCGGTAGTTTTGATTGGGACGAGGCCGTTGAGATGGCCAAGGCCAAAGGTTATGAGCAGATCGCCGAGATTGACGGTCAATACAACGAGGACGGCGATCCCACCGTCGATCCGATCTGTGTCGCCGTGTATATTGCCGGTGAAGACTTCTAAGACCAAAAAGGAGGAGCGAATCATGACCGCTCAGGAACTCATTCAGAAGTACAACATCACCCTGCAGACCAAGTTGACCGACAAGGGCTGGGAGCTTACCGGCATGCTGGCGATCCGCGAGGTAGCCGCCTGCAAGCGCGATGGGAAATTAGACGAGATCAAAGCTAAAAAGTCCGATATCCTCGCCGTCCTGATGGAGGAGCGCAAGGCTGAGAAAAGCGCCCGCACCGAGCGCGAGGCGAAGATCAACGCTATCCCCGGCCTGCGTGAGATTAAGGCCGCGCAGGAAGACGTGAAGCGCTGGCGCGAGGAATTTACCACCAGTTTTGAGAGCGAGGCTGGCGGCGGCGTTGGCGTCCGCACCAAGCCCAAATATGATATGGCCGGTCTCTATGCCAAGTATCCCCGTGCGAAGGCATACCTTGAGGCGAGCGACTACGCCAACGCTGAGCACTACGTCAAGGCTGGTGTCGGGAAGAAGGCGATGGAAGCCATCATTAACGGCGAGGACTACGAGCAGGCTATCAACGACATGAAGGCCGAATGGGCCGAATACACGACGGAGCATATGTGGGATTAAATTATGAGACGAAAATACAACGACTGCCAGCGCGAGGACGGAGATTGCACTGCCTGCTCGCTGGTCAATTACGGACGAGACTGCCATAACCGCCCGATCTCAAAACTCGAATGGTCGCGCCGCATGGCTGAGATGACACAGGCCAGCCTTGCCGAGAAATCCGGCGTGAATATCCGCCAGATCCAACGCGTGGAGCTGGGTGAGTCCGATGCTGGGAATCTGACTGCCAGAAACCTGATCGCCATTGCCGACGTTCTCGGCGCAAATCCAAAAGACCTTATATAAGCCCAAAAAAAGAGAGCACCGATTAACCTCGGTGCTCTCTTTGCCCGTCTGCTATTTTTTGATATGCCCGCCTGCGGCAGCGGTTGATTGCTTCCGGCGACAGGTGCAGCGCCTCGCACACTTGCGCGTAGCTCTTGCGCCGCACATCGCACTCAATGATACACGCCGCCTCGTCCTGCGGCAGCTCGAACGATAAAATGTACGCGACGGCCCGCTTCGGGGCCATAGAGGATAGCTGTGCTCTGATTTGCTTGTGCTGACTGTCCATGTCCCTTTCTGGGACGTTGCAGAGCGCTTCCGCGTGGCTTTCGCCGTCCGCTCCTTCCCGTGCCCGATTAGGACACCGTTATTTTGCCGCTCTCTGGATCATCGCCACGGCTTCCTGCCGCGTGATAAGTCTCTGCGGCGCACTGCCGTCCGTGATGCCCGCAGCCTTGGCCTTGTTCCAGTCTGCCTTTGCCCAAGTTGTCACAGGCTTCGTGCCGAGCTGCGCCAAATAGGTATCCATCATCTTGTTAAACGTTGCCTGATCCATGTATTCCTCCATTTCTGGCGGGTAGTGCCCCGTCAAGATAGAACTGCCTCCGTATCTCCCGTGATCGTCCCATTGAAAATGCGGCTTGTCCGGGAATTTCTTCCAGTCCCCGCCCCACGAAAAGCCGACCTGCTTGCCGATCTGCCCGCAGCAAGCAAAGAACGACGGATCGTCGTACTCATGCCCCTTGACGTTTTTGCAGATGTCAAACGCCAGCCCCGCCTTGACGCTGTGGAATGTCGGCCTTGTCGCGGTCTTTGCCGCGTAGCCCATGCGCGCAAGATAGCGCTGATATTCGTCGTCTCGCACCGTTTCCGTCACCAGAACCGGAAGCCCAGCCTCCTTGCAGAGGTCGAGGAAGATGACGCAGTTTCGCCGCACGTCCTCGCGCAGGTCGGCAATGTCCCTACTGTGATACATTGCTGTCACCCTTGCCGTCGATCACGTCCTGCGCCTTCTGGCTCTGCGTCCCGAAGTAGAACGCGATGATAACTGCATAGATTGTCATAAAGTCCTGCGAGATGTTGCCCGTGACGGCCATATAGGCGAAAACGCCCGTCAGCACCAGCGTCACGATGCTCTTGACGCTCATGAGGTTTGCCAGTCTCTTATGGATTAGTTCCATTGTTTTTCTCCTTTCGTCCCGATAGTTTGTCCGCGATGGCGACGCCCGCCGTCATCACGTCTACAATGCCGCCCACTCCCAGCACATAGGGGAACATGGAATCCCACTGCCACCCCTTGATGCTGTAAAACACGACGGTATACACGATAAACACACTCATAAACACGGCAACCGCGCAGAGGATACGGTTGCGTGTTTTGAGCTTCTTTGTGCGCTTCACGTCCTGACCTCCCACTCGTCGATCTCAGACTTGATTTTGTCAATAAAGCTGTTGCCGCCCAGCGCCTTATAGCCCCTGTAAAGGTACAAAAAGTCCTCAAGCTCATACTGCCGGATGAATTTGTCCTCTCTGTGCCGGTAGTATGTATGCAGCATGTCGTGTCGCAGCTCGCATTTGAGCGCGTCCACCAGCTTGTCAAGGCCGAGGATCTTATTGCGCAACGGCTTGATAAGCAGCGCCAGCGCACCGAGAATGACCGTGATCTCCGAGCACACCGACGCGACCCTTGCCAAATCTCCCATATCCCGCTCCCTTTCTGCGGCCTTAGACCGCCGTGAAATACTGTCCCACCAGCTCGTGCGGCAGGTATTGCAGCGTGATCTTCCCGCCCGCGGCCTCGCCCATACGCTCGCACAGGTACAACTTAGTGTCCTCGGGGTCTTTGTAATAAAGACCATACTCGTACTCCATGCCGCGAGCGGCCGGAATCGGGTCATCTTGGGTACCCGCGTGGTCGACGTTGATGATTGTCCACATGGCAGGGGTGGAGTGCGGCGGCCAGTTCTCTTGCGTGGTGTGGCCCTGACCTTTGTTGACGCGGTAGACGTGCAGCACGCCGCTTTCGTCCATATCGCTGCGGCGGTCGCCGGGCTTGACGGTTTCGCCGATGTGATCCGCCCAGCGCGGGAACAGCTCGGGCGACTTCGCCGCCTCGCCGTCAGAGAGCGACGCGCTGGCCTGCTCGATGACCGGGCGCAGTTCTACAGCGCGCGCCATGGTCACGACCTCACCTGTGAGGGCGACCACCGCGCCGACGGCACTCTCCGCCTCCGTCAGTGGTATTGCCGCGCCCATTTCTTCGTAGCTGCCCACAGGCTCTGTGCCTCTTAGCTCATGCCCCGCAAGGCAAAATACCGTGTCCGACAAGCCGTGATACTCGTTTCCGGATTCGTCCTTCATTGGCACTGCCATCTTCGCGCAGAAGCCCTCCGCTTCGTCAGCTTCACACAGAACATAAAACCCTCGCGGGTGGTAGCGGATATAGACGACGCTATCAGCGTACCCAGTAAAAACGTTATTGCTTGAAATTGCAAACATATTCGTTTTGCTCCCTTCTTTAAAAGCAGAAGCCGAAGGCCACGCCAAGTGCATCGCTGCCTTTACGGGAGGCGGCGGCACCACTGCTGGTGACATAACAGAAATAGCCTCCGCCACTATCATCAGGAGAACGCTCCCACCAAGCGTTAGCGTCGATACCTCTATGCTTCACTTTGCTGTTGCCCGCTTTGTAGTAGTCATATTGCGTGCCCTCGCCGCTCGCGGAATAGCTGACGCTGCCGAAAACCTCTATCTCACTCAGCAGAAACAGCTTATGCGATGAGATGGCGGAGCCACTCCCTCCTATCGAGGTCGTCTTGCGCACCTCGCGGATGCCGTTCTGCACCTCTACTGGCATCTGGCTCAAGATGGCTGGGAGGTACGTTTCCCTCATGTCGCTGATCGTCCAGTTGTTATTGGCGCCGGAATTGTCCATCTGCCTTGTGGATGCGTAGCAGTCATGCAGCTGGAACGTCAGCGGAGCTTTACCCAAGTCGCCTGAATAGTCATCGTGGTTCTTGCCGATGATGTCAATTTGATAATCCACACCGCCAATGGACATGAGCTTACTGTTGCCCACCACCCACGTGCTCGGCACGCTGCCGCTATGACATGCCTTGATGATGGAGGCCCAATCGTTGTCCGCAAAGTTGTCTAGCAGGAAGCTTAGCTCCACTGCGTAGCTATCTACGACGGAGACGGTTTTGGTATCGGACGTTATCCAGCCCATCGTAGCCTTAACGCTCCATGTGCCAGCCTCCGGAACAACAAGCGTGCAAACTCCGTTGACCGACGTGCCGCTCACGGTATCGCTTCCTTTCGTCGCCGTCACCGTCGCCCCAGAGGGAGCGCTTACCACAATTTTCAGCCCCGTCCCTGTGGTGATAGCGTTAATCGCAGAAACGTATTCGTCAGGGTAAGACAGCGCAGCGCTGGTTCCGCCTTTTGTCCTGATTGCGTCTGCAACCTTTTTGAGGTCGACGTCATTCGTCAGATATTCAGCCATCAGAAACTCACCCCATTTGCATTATCAACGGTCGCTGCTGCCCATACGCCATTTACCACGCGCAGAAATTTTCCATTGTCCGCAGCCGTGACAGGAACGTTAACCGCGCTATCTGCCTTGTCTAAACTCGTCTGCACGTCGCTTGCAAGGTCGGATTTATCTACCGTCGACTTAAACGCCAGACTGCCGAGATCGGCAAACCACTTTGCAATCTTGCCCATCAGGATCGTGAGTTCCGTTCCGGATTCCAGCGCCGTGCGCGTAGAGGCAACTATGAACCCCACTGTGGTATTGCTGCTGTCACCAATAGAACTGAGAAGCATAGATGTGTCTGCGGACGAATAGTTCCACTCCCATTGTGCATTTCGGCTTTCTCTGTAGAGAACAAACGTTGTCATAGTAAGCCAGCTGGCATTTTCGCTGCTGGACAAAAAACTGAGGGTGGCTTCGCCTGTTATCGCATTAACGGCGATTTGATTGACAAAAAATATCTGCCCGCGGGAGTTCAACTCTATAACTTTCCCAGCTTGCGCTGCTGCCAAAATCTCATCAGGAGCAGGATTTGACACATACGGATTTCCAGCTGGACCGGTATCCGTCAATGTCACGTTAAGCACGTCTTTCTCGCGATCTTGCCATTCCTGCCCATCAGCAGTTTTGGTGAGCAACTGCCCTGCCGTCGCGGTCGTGTTGTTTGCAGGCTTGTCGAGTTTACCGGATACATCGGGCGTGGGGATCTTTGCAATCTCCTCATCGACGTATTTGTAAA
>OHFH01000652.1_pt1 | contig 10878 bp, 4 predicted proteins | sample 1567401 | NCBI WGS metagenome assembly OHFH01 (sample SAMEA3879542, study PRJEB24766) | human gut metagenome | biome: human-associated habitat; feature: feces | place: USA | collected 1985/1987
CCAAGGGAATGGTAAGAGAAAAGGGCGAGTTCATGCTTGGTCTTTGTGAGCAGTGTATCGGAGACAGCTTAAATTCAAGACAGAAATCAATCATTGACCGCTGTGTGAGAAAGCTGTATATCGACATTGCAAGGAGCAAAGAGAAGTATATCCCTGTAATGAGTGACTTTTACGATATCCTTATGGCACAGCCGGAGGACGAGGCAAAGGACATTGCATTGTCATTGGAGCTTTTTGTAAATGGTTCACTTAACATCTTCAACCATCAGACAAATGTGGATGTGGATAACAGATTCACAGTATATGGCATCAGGGACTTAGGTACAGAGCTTAGTCCTATCACAATGCTTGTCATGATGGAGTCCATTCAGAACAGGATTGTTGAGAATGGTAAGAGAGGCAAGGCAACATGGCTCTATATTGATGAGTTCCATGTCTTACTTAATTCCGAGTATTCTGCAAAATATCTGCAGCAGCTCTGGAAGAAAGTGAGAAAACAGGGAGGTCTTTGTACCGGTATCACGCAAAATGTAGTCGATCTGTTGCAGAATTACACAGCAACCACAATGCTTGCAAACTCTGAGTTTGTGGCACTTTTAAAGCAGGCGAATACAGACAGTTCCAAGATGGCGGAGGTTATCGGAGTATCAGAGGCACAGCTTAGATTTGTAACCAATACTGCATCTGGAATGGGACTTATCAAGTGTGGTTCTGTGGTGATTCCGTTTGATAATCAGATAAGTAAGGATACGGATTTGTATAAGCTGTACAATACCAACATTCACGAGATAATTGAGATGAAAAAGCATGCAAATGAAAAATGTTAATTCTTTATGAAGTCATGAATTTTGGATTGACATATTTTCATATGACAGGTAATATAATATTAAAGACAGGCAACTTGAGTGTCTGCCAAGCGGCAAAGTAAGGTGTTGTGCCAGAGAGCAGTGCCTTATGAGCTTTATAAGGGTTTGACATTTACCACAATCTGGCTAGAGGTTAATCCTCGAAAGAAAATGTTAGAAGGGCTCTGCTTATGCAGAGCCTTTCTTAATCTAAGGATGTAGTGGAGAACTGTAATGAGGAATGTTTTAGATTGCATAAATGCATTTATTCCGCTATTATCAACCGAATATGAGCTTGTACTAGGGAGAAAAGGTGTTTCAGTTACATTAAGAATTTCATTTGATAAAAAAGATTGTTTTCATCTTATGGGATTACAATATCTGGTAGACAGACCTGAATTGAGCCGAGACAGAGGCAGAGTATTTGATGAGATAGCAGATGGAACAATTACAATTGAAAAAATAGAGTCATCAGATTTTTATAATAAGATAGAGCAAAGAGTTCATTTCCTGCCATTGCTTGAACAAATGATTGATAGTAATGATACTGTGTTTAAGTATAATAAGAAAGCAAATATGTATTCAATGATTGAGGCTGATTATCTTATGGAAAACAACGTGGAGAGCAGGAATCTATTTTTGTTTTTATCTAATGATGAAGGAGATAATTATTTCTGTCGTTCATTTTTTCCAGAGGAAAAGATGGATTATTCAAAAAATCAAGCATCGTGGACACTTCTTTATAAGAAAAAGATTGATTTATCAACCAGAATAGAGACAGTTCTTTACAATAGAATCAAATAGATTTTTACATAAGCCATTTGGACTAATCATCCAGATGGCTATTTTTTTACTCATTTTTGGGGTAATGGATGTAGAAAGAAGGTGAGAACATTGAAGATAAAAAAGGTGGATGATAAGCCTATGGTCATTCACACCAAGGAGAAAGCCAAGATTCATGCCCACGAGCCAAAGGGTGCCAAGATTAAAGGCAGCAACATCTATACAGTAGAGAGAGGTCCGAAAGTGCATGATGCTAAAGCCAATGAAATGGATAAAAAAGCATCTGCAAAATTAATGCTTCAGAAAAGTGCTGGTGGAAAGCGTACTTATAGAAAGAGTACCATTCATCAATCGGAGGCTAAGGATAAAGGTCTTTCTAGGTTTAAGCGTAACATCAGAGAGTCAGGAACTTCCATCAAGACCAAGAACACCAATCTTCACATTGCAGGAAGAACAGGAGCACTTGCAGCTGGGGCAGTAACGGAGCAGGTGGAGGGTGGGCAGGAGGTATCGCAGGCAGCATATCTTGCATATGAATCAAGCCGACCTGTTACCGGAACTGCTTCCAAGGGTGCAGCACTTTTCAGGAAAAAGGCGGCAGCCGAGGCAAGAAAGCGTATCAAGAAGGTAGAGGCAGGAAAGAAGCTGGCAAAAAGGACAGCAAAGAAAGCTGCCAAAGATACTGCCAAGACTGTAGCTAAAGAGACGGCAAAAGAAACAGCAAAGACTACTGCCAAGGTTGCAACAAAAACTGCTACAGCGGCAGGAACAGCGGTTGCACCGGGAGTTGGCACGGCAATCGGCATGGCAGCCGGATATGCTGCAGGTGTGTCCATAGAGGTCAAGGATGAAAAGATGACCAACCGGAGCAGGAAGATAAAATTCTTTCTGGATAAGATGAAAGCACAGGAGAATCAGACAGACAGCGTGGCAAAGCTGGTAAAGGATCTGATTGTGCGAAAAGCGATTACCTGGGTAAAGGCAGCTGCACCGATTATCGGATTGGTGCTTTTATTACTTGTTCTTGTAGTTGCCATGATTGCGGTTCCGGTTATAGCGGTGATAGCAATCCTTTACAATTCTCCATTTGCTTTATTCCTGCCACCACTTGAATCAGGAGATACCGTGCAGACAGTAACGAGTGCTTATGTGCAGGAGTTTAACCGGGATGTGAATACGAAAGTGAATGAGCATACCGGATATGACCTTGGAGAGCTTGTATATGTGGATTATGAAGGTATGGAAGAAAACCCAAGCAATTACTATGACATCATGGCAGTCTATATGGTCAAGCATGGTGTCGGAGATACTGCAACAGTCATGAATGATACTTCTAAAGGCTGGCTGCAGGCAGTTGTAAATGATATGTGTTCATACACCACAAGCACCGGAACAAAGGATGTGGAAGAAACGGATGCAGACGGCAATGTGACTACTGTCACGAAGTCTGTTCTGTATGTGAATGTCACACTGAAATCTTATCGGGATATGATTTCGGTCTATGGATTTAATTCTGATCAGGTGGAAATGCTTGAGCAGATCATGAGTCCGGAGTTTATGGGACAGCTTGGATATGCCGGAAGCGGAAGTGGCGGCGGAGGCGGAAGTCCGGGAGTAAGCTCCATGACTGAGGATGAAATCAATGCCATCCTAAACGAAATTACAGACAGCAGGCAGAAAACAGTCTGCTCCTATGCACTTCACAGAGTTGGCTTTCCTTATAGTCAAGATTTAAGAGATAGCGGTAACTATTATGACTGCAGCTCCTTAGCCTATTATTCATGGAAAGATGCAGGTGTGGATATTAGTTACGGCGGTGCAACCACAGCGGCAGCGGAGGCACAGGGACTGGATGAAGCCGGAAAGACTGTCTCCTTTGATGAGTTACAGCCGGGAGACCTAATCTTTTATAGTTTTACAAGCAACGGAAGATATAAGAACATCAGCCATGTGGCAGTATATGTCGGAAATGGCAAAGTGGTAGAGGCACTTAATGAAAGTCTTGGTGTGGTCTACAGGGATGTGGCAAGCACAGGAAAGATTGTTGTGATAGGAAGACCATAACAGGAAATTTGCAGAGAGGGCATAGTCTCTCTCTGAGACTGGAGGTAAGAATGGATTTAAAAGATATGATACTGGTAACAGAAAACGACAGGGGAACAGAGACAAATATGCTGATGACTCTGGATGATTATAAGAGTTTTATAGCAGTTGATGACATGTCAGAGCTTGCAGACAATTTGTTGCAGCTTGGAAGAACACTTGGTGAAGCAGATAACTTCGCAGAGTATTACAGGGCAGCAAATGTAACTGTATCTGCGAGATTCTGTCTGGATGATATTCAGCTGGGGCACTTTCTTCAGGGACTTTATAACGATTCCAAAGAATTTCGGTTTGATAAAGAAGCCAGTTCTTCTGAATGTGTTGCAAAGCTTAAGGAGATTGGAATGACCGATAAGGGCTGGGTGGATGATTTTAACCTGCATTATGAAAGTGTGGACAGATCATTTGAAAGGGGACAGACATTTCATAACTTCAATGACCATGATTACATGGTGCTTGAAGCATTATCACCAAGGAATCTCGTGGTGATGGATATGAAGTCAGGTTCTCTTACAATCGCCCTTGGTGCGACAGAGTATAAGCGTTATCCGAAGGATGAGAAGCCTACAAAGGACAATACCACAATCGGGGTATCGTGGGAGCATGGCATTTATCTAGGTTCCACACTCTCAACCACGAATTTCAAGGCATACAAGAGGGAGTATGGCACACCGGAAAAGATAGAGGATATCTATGATTACAGGGCAAAGCTAAAGCAGAAGTTCTATTTTTATCAGGATATGTCAAAGGATGATGATGTACCGAAGAAGCTGCAGAATGACTTCCTTCACCAGATGTATGAGGATTTTGGAACGATTGAAGAGGACTGTTTTTACGACAGGCTGGAAGATGGAAAGTACGATGAGGGCTTTAAGGAAAGACAGGTAAAGGAAGAAAAGTGCCGGTGATGAGATTTTTACAGGAGGCGATATCATATGGAACAGGAATTTGATGTTGAGATAAAAGAAGTGCTTTCACGAGTACAGAAAGTAAAGGCAGAGTCGCTTGACGATGCCATCAATAAGGCAATGGATATGTATTATGCAGAGCAGATAGTCCTTGGAGCAGAGGACATGAAGGGAGTTGATTTTGCGCCTATCAGCGAAGGTCAGCTCCCTTCTTCATTAAAAGAAAACGGAGGAAGAGCAAGATGAAAAGTGATTCAACAACAGTAATTAAGAACATGGAGTTTTTAGTAAAGGAACTTCATAAGGAGTGGGACAGATCGGGTGCTTCTAAGGCATCCGTTATTATTTCCCTTGAGGAAGTAGATGGTATCAATGATAAGTTAAAAGAGATTATCTATCAGACACAGAAGTCAGTCGATGAGGATGAGCTGACCTTTAAACAGAGCATTGCAAAGTCCAAGGAGTGCTATGTGCTTCTTCGTGTGGTGCGTAAGATTGCAAAGAAAAAGGATAAATGCGAAAAACAGGCAATCGACAATGAATTTGCAATCGAGCTGGATAAGGATGAGTTAAAGCTATTTAAGGGATTGTTTGCAGAGATGTTTAAGTAGAGGAGGACAAAGGTATGGGCGTTGATATGAAGGTCAAAGCGATATACGATTCTGAGATTGGTAACATCACCAGATCAGAAAAGAACTGGAAGGATGTGTTAAAGGTCGCAGGTCAGTTATACCGCTATGAATTTGACAATATCGTTATGGTAACAGCTCAGAGACCTCCGGAAAAAAGCACACTCATGGCAGATTATGATACCTGGAAAAAGGTGGGAAGATATGTAAAGCGTGGTGCGAAAGGCTGCGCTATCTTCCCGTCAAGGGCACTGAATCCACGCATGAGGTATATCTTTGATATCAGTGATACCGGAGGGAAGAATGTTAAGCTGACATGGGACCTTGAGGGAGAAAATCTTAAGGATTATGTGGATTTTCTTGTGTCAGAAGGTCAGATTGAGCAGTACGATAACAGCGACAGGGAGTCTCTAAAAAATATATTAAAACAGTTTACAGGAACAGATGTTTGGCTTATAATAAAAGAAGAGTTCGGAGACCGAATGACCGAGCTTATGCAGCTATCAGGTAGTGTGATAAAGGAAGAAAGTAAGAAACGCAATGGCTTACAGCAGGAAATGGACATGGAGCAGCTTGTATATGCAAGTGTCATGTATGCTGTAGGGACGAGATGCGGATTTGACTTATCTGTGCAAGAACAGGATTTCAGTCAGATCGTAAATATCAAAGACGAAGAGATCATTTACCGTCTTGGTTCCATTGTATGCGATGTCTCCTGTAGTGTTCTTAGAGAATTTAGTCGTAACTTAAAGGCAATCGAGAGCGAAAGGAGAATTGGATATGTTAGAAGAAATGACTTACAAGGAAGTGGACGGACTGCTTTATCCGCAGATAGAGATGCCGGACGAGACGGAGGATCTCACGAAGCTGGGCAAATACGGAAGGATGGCGATGAACTATCTAAAGGAGAACGAGCCGGCAAGATACAAGACGCTGATGAGATTCGGGAAGATGTACGAGAAGATGTCAGCGGTAGAGGAGGAAGCGAATCAGCTGTACGACCAGCTGGAGATGCAGTATCTGGCGAAGCACAAGCCACAGAATCCGTCATCGACAATGGAGATGTGGAAGATAAGAGAGCAGGCGAAGATGCAGGCAGAGGAAGTGGTACTGAATCAGATAGTGATGCGATTCCACTAGAATCAGATGATACAGAACTGAATAGGGAACTTGATGAAATCAATTCATTGGGTGTTAGTAAGGAAGCCGAATATACACAGGCTTCCTTTTTTTTCGACCAGAACGGGCAGGCAAGCATTGGCACCATTCATACTGAGGATGAAAACAATAATCAGTTTATGCGTCAGTTCGAGCAGGACAGAAAAGCTGCATTAGCAGGTAAATACAATTACCTGAATCCCAAAAAGTCTGCAACAGTACCAGGTGAGTATATCAAACAGGTGCTTATGAGAGGTACAGGTTTTATCGGTGGTAAGGGCAGGGTATGCAAGATTTTTGAAACAGAGATTGATGCAGGAACCAGAGCAAAGCGTATCAAAGCAGAATATGGTCAGGGAGGTGCAGGCTGGCCGGTTGACGGACTGGGACTGCACGGATATGACACATTTCATGGGAATGGACTGCGTTTTCAGTGGCGAGATGAGGATGGAGAGGTTGAAGGATATGTTTCATGGAAAGATATCGAAAAAGAGCTTGGTGTCCTTATTCTTACAGGGGAATACCAGCCTGAGACACCTCGTATTGATGAGCTTGCGATGGACGGACTCCGTGAGGATGATGAGGTCATTGATGCCGAATACCGGGAAGTGGAACCGGAAGAGGCAGAATCAGAGATTGATGATTATGCAATACCGGATGAGCCAGAGAGCTATGCTTCTAACCGATCTGTAAAAGTAGCAAATTCGCATGAAGATGCACATGAGGAAAGTAATGAAGCATATGTATCTGCATATGGCATGACACCACAGGAAACTGCCGATGAAGACCGCATGATAACCCAGGCAGAATATGGTGCAGAGATAGAAGCTGAAACAACTGAAAAAGATCCATCAGAGCTTCAGTATATTACACCGATTGATTATGCCAAGCGTATTGCAGAGCTTGATGAAGACCTGCGTGATGCGGCGGAGATTCTTGTAACAGATTGCAGCTGCTACACTCCGTTTAGGGCATTCCTTATGGATGTGGTGCAGTCTGATTTTGCATTTATGCCCAATAAACTTGACCTTATCAGGGATATTGCATTAGGGACAGATAATGCAGAAAGAAAGGCATATTCCAACAATAAGTATGGTCTTGTGGAGTACTCAATCAGAAGCGGATATGTGAAGATCAGCTATAAGAACAGGAATGGTGTGCGTAAGGAAGGTGCTCTCGATTGGCGTGAGTTATATGAAATCTTATCTTATATGGTAAAACAGCCATTTTACTGCGGAGAAGACCAGAAGAAGTATTATCAGGAGACAAAGCAGAAGGCTGACAGGGATAAGATGAATCCGGTCTATAAGAGATTCTTTGATATCGAGGATAGTGTAAAAGCCAATCGTCTTGAAACCAGGGAAAGAGCAATAGCGAATGGCTGGGAAACCAAGATTGATGAGAATGGACATGTGGTTTCAGATGATGCAGTATCAGTATCTGTGGATGATATTCAGGCTGATACAGAATCACAGGAAACTGTAGATTTTACACCAAAGCAGGAACCAGTACAGCAAGTAGAAAGTCTTGAAAATGAGAAGAATGTTGCCGGGCAGACGAAACACAATTTCCACTATAACCTCTGGGAAATGGAAAAAGGCGGTGCTAAGACCAGATACCAGTGGAATATGGATGCAATCCGCACTTTAAAGCAGATTGAATCAGAAAACAGGCTTGCCACACCGGAGGAACAGAAAGTTCTGTCGAAGTTTGTCGGATGGGGCGGACTGTCACAGGCATTTGATAAAGAAAACGCAGGCTGGAGCAAAGAGTACAAAGAACTCAAAGAGATGTTATCGGATGAAGAGTATGCTGCAGCTAGGGCAACAGTAAACAATGCCTTTTACACTTCACCGGAGATTGCCATGTGCATGAACTCGGCACTTGTCCAGTTTGGTTTCAGAGGCGGCAATGTATTAGAGCCATCTATGGGTATCGGTAACTTCTTTGGAAGTATGCCGGCACCTATGCAGAGAAGTAAGCTGTATGGGGTGGAGCTTGACAGCATTTCAGGAAGAATTGCAAAGCAGCTTTATCAGAATGCCAATATCAGTATCACAGGATTTGAGAATACCACATATCCGGATAACTTCTTTGATGTGGTTGTCGGAAATGTGCCATTTGGTGATTATAAGGTATTTGATCCAAAGTACAACAAGTATAACTTCCGTATCCACGATTATTTTCTGGCAAAAGCACTTGACCAGGTAAGACCGGGAGGCATGGTTGCTGTAATCACCACAAAGGGAACACTTGATAAGGCAAATCCTACTATCCGAAAGTATCTGGCTGAAAGGGCAGAGCTTGTGGGAGCAGTAAGACTTCCGAATACTGCATTTAAAGATAATGCAGGAACCGAAGTGACAGCAGATATCCTGTTTTTGCAGAAGAGGGAGAGAAAGATTGATATTGAGCCGGACTGGGTACACCTTGGTGTAACTGAGAATGGCATTGCAGTCAACTCTTATTTTGCAGAGCATCCGGAAATGATGCTTGGGGTTATGGAGTATGACACAAGGATTTACGGACAGGACAGCAGATATACAGTCTGTGTGAATGATGATGAGAACTTCAATATGTATGAAGCATTAAACAAAGCTATCGGTAATATCAAAGCCCAGATGACAGATTTTGAGAGAGTGGCAGATGAGGCGGAGCAGACGGAGGAAGTTATCCCGGCTGATCCGGATGTGAGAAACTACACTTACACATTTTTTGAAGGAAAACTCTATTACAGGGAAAATTCCGAGATGGTAAGAAAAGAAGTATCACAGACTGCCGAGGAGCGAATCCGAAGCCTTGATGAAATCAGACAGATAACAAGAGAGCTGATTGATATCCAGATGGATGGCTGCAGCGAGGAGGAGCTTTCTGATAAGCAGAGACTTCTTAATGTAAAATATGATGCCTTCGTAAAGCAGTATGGAGCCATTACTTCAAAAGCAAACAGAATAGCATTCAGGGATGACAGCGATTATCCGCTTCTTTGCAGTCTTGAGGAAGTAAACGAAGACGGGGAGGTGAAAAAAGCGGATATGTTTTATAAGCAGACGATTAAGGCAAAAACTGTCATAGATAGGGTTGAGACTGCCGTGGAAGCGTTAAATGTATCCGTCAATGAATTTGGATATGTAAATCTTGCCTATATGCTTTCTATCTATGAGCCGGATATTACAAATGCAAAGGAAGTGCTTGCAGAAAAGTCCGGACAGGCAGCATATGAGATAACGCTAAGTGATGATGCTTTGGCAGAGCTTAGAAGGGCAGTTCTTGTGGAAGGGCTTGATGGACTGATTTTCCTTAATCCTGACCGCTACAACGAGAATAATCCGGACATCGGCTGGGAGACAGCAGACGAGTATCTTTCCGGAAATGTGAGAGACAAGCTTCGTGTGGCAAAAGCTATGGCAGCGGATACAGACAATCCACAGGCAGAAAGATTTGCAGGCAATGTGGCAGCGCTTGAAAAGGTGCAGCCGGAGTGGATTGAAGCATCAGACATTGATGTAAAGATTGGCACGACATGGATTGAACCGCTTGATTATGAGCAGTTTATCTATGAACTTCTCAATACGCCAAGGCGTGCAAGGGAAGTCAGAAGCCAGTTTTACAATACAGGCATTCAGGTACACTTAAATAAGATGAGCATGGAATGGTTCATTGAGAATAAAAGCATGGATAAGCATTCAGTGGCAGCTACTAAGACTTATGGTACAAGCCGCATGGATGCTTATTCTATTTTTGAGGATACGCTGAACCTAAAGACTGTAACAGTCAGGGACAGGATTGATGACGGTGATGGCAAATATCATTACGAAGTCAATAAGAATGAGACAATGCTTGCAAGGGAAAAGCAGAACATGATCAAGGAGAAGTTCAAGGAGTGGCTGTTTGCAGAGCCGGAGCGAAGACAGAAGTATGTGGAGTATTACAACGAGACATTTAACAACATCCGCCTGCGTGAGTATGACGGAAGCCACTTACAGTTTCCGGGAATGAATCCGGCGATTGAGCTAAAGCCCCATCAGAAGAATGCGGTGGCAAGAATCCTTCTCGGAGGAAACACACTGCTTGCACACTGTGTCGGTGCCGGAAAGTCCTTTGAGATGATGGCTGCCTGCATGGAGCAGAAGAGACTTGGACTTGCCAATAAGACAATCATGGTTGTTCCAAAGCCACTTATCGGGCAGACTGCATCAGAGTTTTTAAGGCTTTATCCGTCAGCAAATATCTTAGTTGCCACAGAGCGTGATTTTGAAAAGAGCCGTAGAAAGCAGTTTGTATCAAGGATTGCAACAGGTGACTATGACTGTATCATCATGTCGCACTCGCAGTTTGAAAAAATTCCGATCTCAGCAGAGAGAAAGGAAAGAATGCTCAATGAGCAGATTGATGAAATCAGCTATGCGATTGATGAGATGAAGGAGCGTAACGGAGAGCGATGGACTGTAA
>OHFH01000657.1_pt1 | contig 10816 bp, 7 predicted proteins | sample 1567401 | NCBI WGS metagenome assembly OHFH01 (sample SAMEA3879542, study PRJEB24766) | human gut metagenome | biome: human-associated habitat; feature: feces | place: USA | collected 1985/1987
TAGGCGCTTGGGCAGCTATCACTATCACAATTACATTCCTTATCATCAAGGCAACTATCGGTCTGAGAGTTTCCGCTCACGAAGAGGTTGTTGGTCTGGATATCGAAGAGCACGGTATCGAAAGCTCTTACTCCGGATTTGTTATGGCAGTTGATACAGAGGCATATGCTGAAGCAGGCGAGCCTGTTCCCGTAAATGCAGCTGTTCCCGTTGAGACCTACAAGCCTTCCAAGGCTTCTGATGCAGCAATTCCCGAAGGCGGACTCAAATACACTCAGATCTCCATTGTGTGCAAGCAGAACAAGTTCGAGACTCTCAAGAGATCTCTTGCAGATATCGGCGTAACAGGTATCACAGTTACACAGGTACTTGGCTGCGGTACTCAGAGAGGTGCTGCCGAGTACTACAGAGGTACTCCTGTTGAACCCTCACTGCTTCCTAAGGTAAAGGTCGATGTTGTGGTTTGCAAGGTTCCTGTTGAAACAGTTATCACAGCCGCAAGAAAGGCACTTTACTCCGGCCACATCGGTGACGGTAAGATCTTCGTTTACAATGTTGAGGACGTTGTTCGTGTAAGAACCGGTGAAGTCGGATACGACGCTCTCCAGGATAACGAAGAGGACTAAAAGCTATCTCCATCCCTGAAAATAACAATGCAAGGAAATGCGCTCCGATAGGGTAATACCGATAAGCATATTTTATCGGTACTGTGCCCCCTTAGGGGCGCATTTTCCTGTTTTCAGATCAATTACAAAAATAATGAAAAAATGTTTGAAATTTGCCGACAGATATGCTATAATGATAAAAGGTATCGAATTATGAAGAGACAAAAAATTATAGCTTTCGGAGGTAATTATGGCTAAAAAATTTTCTGCTGATAAAAAGCGCTCACCCGTCAATATTATTGAGGGTATAGTGATAACAGTTCTTATCGTGCTTATAATCTTTATGCTGGTGGTTTATTTTGCGTTCAGCAAAACAGGCGCCACACCCAAGTTCTTCGGATACACCTTCTACCGCACAATGGCGGTTAATATGGAGACCGATATCCCCGCAGGCACGGCGATAATCGCAAAGGCTTCCGAGATAGACAATATCAAGGAGGGCAGCGTGGTGCTTTGCAAGGTCGATGAGACCACGGTGCTTACCAGAGTTGTGCAGATAGTGAACGAGAACGGTCAGCTTTCCTACGTGGTAAAGTTTGACACAGCTCCCGCTGCGGATACGTTCAAGATACCCGGGGATAATGTTATTGCAAAGGCTATCTACCAGAGCGCAGGCCTTGGCTCAATGCTGGGCTTTGTAACTTCTACTTTCGGAATAATGCTGATAATCATTATCCCCAGCTTTATTATAATAGTGTTCCAGGTGATAAGGATAATCAACGTAAAGCGCAAGGAAGAGGACGCTTCCTCTCTGGACGATCTGGACGAGATAATGAAGGATTCCGACAACAGATTTGAGGATATGTTCAGCGACGATATCCCCGCCGATGAAGAGCCGAAGCTCAGACCCATTGCCAAGAAGGCAGATGAGGCGGCAGGCGTTCTCACCGTTGATGACAGCGGCAAGGCTGCCGAGATAGATAAGGACGGTCCTATCTTCACCTTTGAAAAGCCCGAGGCAGAGAAGAAAAAGGAAAAGCCCAAGCACGTTATCCCCAAGCCCAAGACACCCAATACCGACAGCTTCTATTCCTACCTTTCCGATAAGGCTGATGACCAGCTTTACGGCGGCAGAATAAAGCGTCAGGAGATAGTTGAGGACGAGGAAGAGCAGGCAAACGACAGAAAGTCTGCAGGATTTTTCACTATTGGTCACGAGCTTCATAAGGATAAGAAGCCCGAGACAGCAAGTGAGAATATATCTAAGGAAGCTCCTGCAGCTGTTGAAGCTGCACCGACAGCTCCCGTTCAGGGAGCGGTTTCACACAATGAAGCACAGCACACTGTAATTCCGGAAGTAAAACAGCCCGTCAGGGAAGCTGTTAAGGAGGTCAAGGCACCTCAGCCCGCAGCACCTCAAAAGCGCAGAAATACAGATCAGGCAATAAGCGAGCTTATGGGCATGATAAACGCAGAGGAGAAGAAACTGCATAAATGATGTATATGGATATAGCAGCCGATGAGGCTTACAAGGGTATCAGAAACGGCGAGGGCGGTCCGTTCGGTGCCGTTATCGTAAGGGACGGCGAGATAATTGGAAAAGGTCACAACCGAGTGCTTGCCGACCATGACCCAACAATGCACGGCGAGGTTGCGGCAATAAGAGATGCCTGCAAAAATATCGGCAGCCACGACCTGAGCGGTTGTACGCTTTATACCACCGCTTACCCCTGCCCCATGTGCCTTAGCGCAGCAATGTGGGCAAATATCAGCCGCATAGTTTACGGCTGCACCGCTCACGACACCGCAGAAATAGGCTTCAGGGACGAGGATTTCTACACCGCACTGAAAAACGGCATGGAAATTATCCCGCTGGAATGTGAGCAGAGGGAAGATTGCCTGAAAGTGTTCGAGGAATATTGTAAGCTCAAAGGCAAAAGATATTGATAAAAAAACGCACGGTTGAACTTTTAACTTCAACCGTGCGTTTTTTTGCATTTATTCATATATCCTTGAATCCATGTTGAAAATGAGCCTCCATTTGTCCCCCTTTTTCCATGTGGAGGTGATGTGATACTAAGAACCAATTAAAAACTATACAAAAAATCAAGCATAATCTTGCGTATATGGATTATGCGATGATTTTGTCTATAGTTTTATTGGTGATTAGTATAAAACCTGCCTGCAAGATCCTGATTTTCAGGCTTTTCAGCCACTGTTTCAATGATGTAGTGAACTTGAACAATATCATTGCTTTGAGCGATGACCTCAAAATCGGATATTTTGTAGGACTTGCAGTCAAATTCGCTTATGATGCGGGCGTAGTCAGCACCGGTGCATTTGGATCCGCCGCATACCATGACCGCAGATTCGCTTACGACTTCAAGAAAAGCGGAGCTGTCACAGCGTCTTGCAGCTTCCCACATAGCGGCTTCGTGGCTCATAATAATATCTTTTATCATCAAATAGCCTCCAATAAAAAATGCGTGTTACTGAAAAAACAAAAGCTGCCGCATTACCGCAGCAGCCATTGTATCTTATTCAGGTGTTACTTTATCTCAGGTCCATTGTAGTTGTCATCATTATCGTCTCTTTTTGACTCACCGAAAAGTCCGTTGTCAGCAGGCTGAGAGGGAGCAGTGGGTTGATATGGCTCGTAGCCCTGATGATCGGAGTAGCCCATGGGCTGACCGAAAGGCTGTGCGTTTGCGGCACGGCCGTACAGTCCGTCAAGCTCATCTCTGGAAGAAATGCCTGTTGCAATAGCTTTTTCCTTCATGCAGCAGTAGAACTCTGCAAGTGTTGCGTAAAGATAGGGGTAAATGAGAGCCATTCCAGCTGCGGTGGCAGCGCTGCCAAGCAGAACGCCGAGGAACGCAGTAAATATGCTTCCTGCCAGTCCGCCGAGGATAAGCCAGCCGATAAAGGACATCTGGAGACCGAAGCAGTGCATTTTCTCGCCCTTCATTGTCTGAGAGCTTATCTCAAGGGCACGGTTGGGGGTGATGTTGGGGTTTTCTGCGGTTATGTAGGGAACAAGAAAGTACTCGTACTTCTTTATTATCTGAGGGATAAGTGCTACAAAATACAGGGGAATAACTATAAGAATTGAAAGAACAAGCGATCCCATTATATCTCTGCTGTCGGATTTTGCAAAGATCAGAACTCCGATGCCGATAGGGATAAGAACCAGCAGCGACCAGAGGAAAAGTCTAAGCTTGAGGAAGAACATATTCTTTACGGTTGCCATGTAATGACCATGCTTAAACTGGGAGAAGAGCTCGCCCACGCCAGCATTTCCCGTGCGTGCGTTGAGGAAGAAATTGTTGTAGCCGACTGTAAGGGGATTTGCAAAGAAGATGTTGTAAGCCAGCGTAACTATCATTACAATGATTACCACTGCGATAGCTACAGATATTATTGCCGAGACACTGGTATCGCCCAGCATATCGCCGAAGCCCGAGAACATATCGTTGAATATCTGCTCATAATCGTCCTGAGAGAATGAGCTGTCGATATCATCATCATCGTAGTCGTAGCTGTAATCATAATCATCGTCGCTGCTGTAATCGCCATAGTCGTAGCTGCTGTCGGAGGAATTGCTGTAGTTATTGTAATACTCGTTTATGAACTCGTCTGAGGAGCCGCCTCCCGAGCTGCTTGAACCTGTGCCTGTCAGCAGGATAAAGATGAGAGAAACGAGAAAAGCAGGCCAGTAAAAGTTTTTCAGTGCCGCTTTTGCGTTCTCTTTAAGCATTGAAACTGTCCACATAAAACATAATCCTTTCGTCATGATGCTCCGTCAGATAATAACGGGGCGTTTGTTTTTCTTAACAATTATTATGATATCATAAGTTACACAAAATAGCAATGATTTTTTAGTATTTTAATCCTATTTTAATCCATAAATTTTCTCAGGCCGTTAGTATTAAAGGCAAATTCTTCGCCTGCATCGGTGCGGACAATGAGCCTGCCGCCCTTTTCCCAGCGAACAAAGTCGATATCCTCAAACCTGTCATAATCATGCTCGGGATTTACTATAGGGAAGAGCGTGGTCATCTTCTCAGGCTCTTTCATGGGCTCTGATAGGTCGATAAGTGCCACATCATACGGATATGCCCAGAAGCAGCCGCCTGCTGCCGCAATTCGGTTTTCGCTGCAATAGTGCAGGTCGGTGATGATAAATGACTCACCCGAATTGCCACGGGGGACATAGTGCATTTGTTCCATATCGGAAAGCCGCAGCACGCTGTAGCCGTAAAGCCCCTCGGTATAGAAAAAGTACAGTCCCTCGGGAGCGGATAACACCTGTACCGCAGTCTCATGAAAGCTGCTGTAATAAAATGTGTAGCCATAGATCATTTTGCCCTCGGGGGAAAACAGCCTGCATCTGTATGAGCGGCCGTTGTCGGTTCGGTGGGCATATTCTCCGCACCATAGGCTGTAGCCGAGGTCAAGGGGGATAGTCCGCTCTTCACGGCACAGGTCGGATATGTTTTCCTCTTTTTGTACCATGAAGCGGCGGTATTCATCGGTGTGATAAATGTTATCAAATTCGTTCATTGCCGCTCCTTATATTTCTGCGCTTTCAATGCTTTCAACGATAGGTGCCTTTGCTATGTGCGAGCCTGGGATAACGGAGGATACAGCAGCCGCCAGATAGGACACAGCCGTTGCGATAACGATGTACTTTATGGGGGCAAGATAGGAGAATGCAAAGCCCAGATCGTCCATATCCAGGTCGTGGAAATGGGTCATAAAGGGTATCTGTATCACCAAAATAGCAAGCTCGGTAATCAGAAGTGAGGCGATGCCTGCCATTACCGCATAGAAAAGGCTTTCGGTGAGCATAAGCTTGTTCAGCTGCTTTTGGGACATTCCGCAGGCACGGAGCATTGCAAGCTCGGAAGTTCTGCCCGTAACGTTGGAGGAGATGATATTCACCACGTTGATAAGGGCAATGAGGGCGATAAGCACTATCACCGCATAGCCTGCTGTTTTTATCATGCTGAGCAGTGCGTAGGAAAGGTTCATATCGGAAAGGTTGTTGCTGTAGGAATTGTAGAAGTGGTTGTTCATATAAACCTCTGCCTGCTCTTCCATGCCGACTGCTGCATTTGCCGAGATAGTTCTGCTGTAAACTATTATCTCGCTGCCGTCGGAAACGGCTATTGACGATGTGCCCGAGTCTGCGCCGCACTGAGCGAAAAGCTCATTGTAGCTTTCCTCTGCCATAACAGCGGAAATACGGCCGTCTGTAGAGCGATATACCCTGTTGTCGGTGGTGTAGATGCCTGCCGTATCAAAGCTGCGCTCGTCAAGGAGATCTACTTTGTAATCCACAAAGGGAGCGGCGGAGATGCTTTCGGGGACACTGCTGTAAACGGTATAAAGCAGCTTTCCTGCGGTGGAGTACATTCCGCTGCAAAGCATGAGCTGACCGTTTGAAAGGTCTTCGTAGCTTACATCGGACTGAATGTATTTCTCATATGTCTCACGGTTTACGGGGTGAATGTCGATGAAAACAGTCTCGCTCTTTGAAAGCTCCGTTCCGTTGTCAACGCCTGCGGAAGATGTCATGCCGAACAGCGACAGGTGAGTGTCATACTGAACATCGGTGAAATATCCCGACTGCTTCATCAGCTCCGCTCTTTCATAAACGGTCTGAGGGTCGGTAACGCTTAGGTTTGCGGTGTAGTCATAAGGCATACGCTTAACATCGAACTCATTCTGCAGATTGCCCGTTGCGATCTCAATTCCGTAGGAGAACACGGTGAAAAGCACGATACTCATTACCATTGATACCAGCGTGATGATATAGCGCTTTTTGTTGCGCTTTGCGCTGAGTGCGGAGTATGCGCCGATAAAGCCGTGACCCTGCTCGATTCCCGAGCCGTGGCGTGAGGGCTTTATCTTCTCTTTCTTGGCAGCGGCTCTCATTGCATCTACAGGGGAAGCCTTGATAGAGCGCATACCTGTGGATATTGCCGAAACGAATACCCACAGGAAGCCGATAATAGCCGAGGAGATATAAACATAAGGCTTGATATCAAATTTCAGCATGGAAGCCAGATCGTAATCAAGGGAAACATCATGGAGATAGGGCAGGTTCTTTACTGCGGAGAATATTGCTGCCGAGCTGCCCAGACCTGCAAGGATACCAATGATAACGCCGGGGACTGCCAGATAAAATGCCTCCCACATTACAAGGGAGAACACCTGCTTTTTGGAAGCACCCACGGCTTTGAGCAGACCGAACTGTTTTATGCGCTCCTTTGAAGCCAGCTCAAATGAGTTGTCTATTACCATTCTTATGCAGAACATGAAGAACAGCACTACCAGATATTCCACAGCAAAGGAAAGCGCCTGGGAGAAGCGGGCGGTAACGCCTCTGCCCTCCATGTTAAGCAGTTCCTGATTCATGCCGTAGTCAAAGTCATCTATCTCATAGCCCAGAGCGGAAAATGACCTGTCCATATCCCAGTAAAAGTCATTGGCGCTGTCGGAGAAGCGGGCAACAAGATTGTCCGAAAGATAGTTGTAGGATTTGAGCTGAGTATCGTTGTAGCTTACCATATTTATAGTATCGCTGTAGCCCACAACGGTAAAGGAAATCTCCCTTATCTCTGTGATATCAAAATTCTCAGCCAGTATCATAGGCGTGCCCGCAGGAGTTTCAGCTCCCGTTTTAACGCCGCAGACAAACAGCTCCGCATTGACGGTGCTGCCTATTTCGGGGTATCCCCACTGCTCGGCGTTGGCACTGTTGATAACAAGCTCGCCGTCCTTTTCGGGAAGCCGTCCGCCGGTAACGGTGCGCATGGAGGGGGGAAGCAGGTCGCAGTCATCGGCGTTGAGCCTCAGAAAGTTATCATCAACAGGCAGACCGTTCACCAGCAGATATTCCACCTTTGCGTTGTCCTCCGCCATTTTAACGAAGTCCATATCAACGCTGCTCGAATAGGAGGAAATGCTGTATATCTCAGTTTTTTCAAAAATATCCATGCTGCGGATATCAATGAGCTGCTGCTTGTCCAGACCGTTGAATACTATATGATATGTGCCGTTAGTCTCACGGGAGATATTCAGCGAAGCCGCACGGTAAACCGAAACTGCGGACAGGATTATGGTCATGAACGCAACTGAAACGATTATGGCAAGGACAGTCAGCACCGTATGCTTTTTCTGACCTTTAAGGTATCGCAGAACTATTTCATTGAGCTTCATCATAGCACCGCCTTTCAGTTTATCTTTGATTTCAGCTCGTCCAGCTGGGCGAGCCAGAGGGCAGCCGATGCGTCGGAGGGCATACGCCAGTCACCACGGGGTGAAAGCGTAACGCTTCCCACTTTGGGGCCGTCGGGGAGACAGGAGCGCTTGAACTGCTGGGAGAAAAATCTCCATGTGAATGTCCTGAGCCATTTGAGGATAGTAGCATCGTCATATCTGCCTGCAAAGGCGCATTTTGCAATGCGGAATATTTTCTTGGGGGTAAAGCCCATGCGGACGGTGTAGTAAAGGAAGAAATCGTGCAGCTCGTAGGGGCCTACGATATCCTCTGTTTTCTGTGAAATCGTGCCGTCCTCGGAGGGGGGGAGCAGCTCGGGGGAAACGGGGGTGTCAAGGATATCACGAAGCACCTCGGAAAGCTGACCCTCCGACATCTGCGCCTCATATGCCACCAGATGGCGAACAAGGGTCTTGGGGATAGAGCAGTTAACGCCGTACATGGACATATGGTCGCCGTTGTAGGTAGCCCAGCCCAGCGCCAGCTCGGAAAGGTCTCCGGTGCCGATAACTATGCCGCCTGATTTGTTGGCGATATCCATTATCACCTGAGTGCGCTCTCTTGCCTGGCAGTTTTCGTAGGTAATGTCGTGAACGCTTTCCTCCTGACCGATATCCTCAAAATGCTGCCTTACGGACTTTGTAATATCTATCTCACGGATAGAAGCGCCATAGGCTTCCGCCAGGATAAGCGCATTGCTCTTGGTGCGCTTTGTGGTGCCGAAGCATGGCATGGTCACGGCGATTATGCCCTTGCGGTCAAGGGAGAGCATATCAAAGGCGTGAACGGTTACGATAAGTGCAAGAGTGGAGTCCAGTCCGCCCGAAAGACCGATAACGCAGGTCTTGCAGCCGATGTGCCTAAGGCGTGTGGCAAGTCCTGTTGCCTGCATGGTGAGGATCTCCTCGCAGCGTGCGGAAAGGTCTGCCTTGTCTGCGGGGACAAAGGGCATTGGTGCGTAAAAACGCTTTATCTCCTTATTTTCGGGGATATCCATGCTGAAAGTGATAAGGGGGAGCTTATATTCTGCGGAATTTCCGTAGGTGGTCATCTTTCTGCGCTCGCTTGCCAGACGTTCAAGGTCAAGGTCGGCGTAAATGATGCCGCTGCCGCTGAATGTCCTTTTCTCAGAAAGAACGGAGCCGTTCTCGCAGATAAGGCAGTGACCCGAAAAGACCATGTCCTGGGTTGACTCACCGAAGCCGCAGTCGGTGTAGATATATCCGCCCACAAGCCTTGCACTCTGCATTCTTACCAGGTCACGGCGGTATTCCTTTTTGCCTATGACCTCATCGGAAGCGGAGGGATTGCAGATGATAACAGCGCCTCCCTCTGACAGCGTTACCGAGGGGGGATCGGGTACCCACAGGTCCTCGCATATCTCAGCAGCTATCATAAGCTGTGGGAAGTTTTGGCACGAGAAGATAAGTTCGCCCATGGGAACGGTATAGCCCAGACCCATATCAATATTAACACAGTCATTTTCGTCCCAGCCCATTTCCCAGCGGGAAAAATGCCTTGCCTCGTAAAATTCGGAGTAGTTGGGGATATTGCGCTTGGGAACAAGACCCAGCAGCCTGCCCTTGCAGCACACTGCGGCGCAGTTATAGAGCCTGTTGAGGTGGGGGACGGGAAGTCCGACAATGAAAAGTATATCAAGCTTGGCTGTGGCGTCAAGTATGGTTTTGAGAGCAGCAGCAGCGCCGTTTTTCAGTGTTTCGGAGAGGAAAAGGTCTCCGCAGGTGTAGCCTGTGATGCAAAGCTCGGGGAAAACCAGCACCGAACAGCCGTTTTCGGCAGCTTCACGAACCTTTTCGATTATCTTTTCGGCATTGAAGGCGCAGTCTGCCACCTTGATATCGGGCACAGCACTGCCGCATCTTACAAATCCGTCGTTCATAATATATTATCGTTCCTTTCTGAGAAGTATATTTATAAAATGACATTATTTATTATTATAACATATAGGGGCTGAAATAGCAATAAAAAAATCAGGGTTTGGCACTGTATGGGGGAGCAGATCGGGTCAAATATCTATCTTATTCCTCGGGTGCTTGGCGGAAAGTATCTCACGCTGTTTTGACATGGCAACGTGGGTGTATATCTGTAGCGGATATCCACGTCCTCCTCCAGCAGAAGCGTGGCAAAGGAATGCCTGAACATATGGGGTGTGATGTGTATGTCCTCACGGCACAAAAGGGCGTATTTGTTTATTATCTCCCGCACGGACTGCTCGGAAAGCCGCCTGTGGAGCCTGTTTACAAAGAAATATCCCGAGAATGTGATATCCGAGCTGAATGCGCTGCTGTATTCCCTGAGGATCTCCAGCACGTCTGTATTTTCTATCTGCACTATGCGCTCCCTTGAGCCTTTGCCGAATATCCTGACGGAATGGTACTCCAGATCAATGTCATCGGGAGTAAGGGAGCACATTTCCGACACCCTTGCGCCTGTGGCAAAGAGCATTTCCAGAATGGCGATGTCACGCAGGCACATTTTGTCCGAATAGGCGTTTTTGGCAAGCTTGCGTTCGTTGTACGCCGCTTTGAGTATGCCGTTTATGATGCTCAGCGGTATCGTCTTCGGCAGCAGCGACGGTTCACGGAATGATGCGTCGATTTTGTCAAATGGGTTGCTGTCTATAATGTCGTCTATAAGCAGAAAGTGTACAAAAGCCTTGATAACGGCGATCTTTCGGCGGCAGGTTCGGGGCTTATAGCTTTTGTGAAGATGGGATATGTACCGGCAGATAGATGCTTTGCTCAGGTCGCCGTGGGTACGCTCCCACAGCTGGTTCAGGTCAATGGAATATGCCCGCAGTGTTTTGGCGCTAAGCCCCTTGTGCAGCCTGCAATAGTTTATAAAATCATTTGTGTAGATCGACAGATCCTTCATTTTACATAACTCCTTATATAATAATTTT
>OHFH01000658.1_pt1 | contig 10796 bp, 5 predicted proteins | sample 1567401 | NCBI WGS metagenome assembly OHFH01 (sample SAMEA3879542, study PRJEB24766) | human gut metagenome | biome: human-associated habitat; feature: feces | place: USA | collected 1985/1987
ATTTTTGTATGCTCTTGATTTTCGTCTTGACAATTCGTTTCCTATGATATGGTCTATTGAAAATTTACCCGGACCGGCAATATACATCAATATGAATACCACTAAATAAATGAAAGCTAGTTCTTTAACAGCAAATACGTCATTTGCGTGAACTACAAAGAAAGCTACTATCATCGTGAAAATCATCGGGATCATGGCTAAGCGATATAAGAAGCCTACAATAAATGCCATTGAACATACAAGTTCACCAAAAATAGCTAATCCGAGAGACAGGGGACTTCCTATTCCAAGCGGATCAGGAAATACAGTTGACAACTCTTGGAAACTACTCCATTTTTGGATACCATGGTTCATTAATAATATGCCGAAGATGATCCGGACAGCCAATAGCAACAAAGACACTTTTGTTGTATTCGATTTTGTGGGGAATAAGAAATCATGAATCATAAGTCGTTCTATTTTTAAGTTTATCTTTATTTATACCATAATCATTATAAACACCAAATTTTAGTTGCATACCAAAGCTTTTATAGAATTTTTCATAGTTTTCACGATCTTCTTTTAGCATTGATAATAATTCTTTTTTTATTTTACTTTGCAAATGCACAAAGTATATAACCGATAGATTATGAAAAACAACAGAATACTTGGTTTGGCAATCTTGTCATTGCTTTTATTTATTGGAAATGCTCCATTGGCGGCTAAAGTTAAGAACTATACTCTCTCTTCTCCGGACGGAGGACTGAAAGTCGAGATTAGTACGGGGGATGGGCTTTCTTACCGGATTATGCATGAAAATGATACAATTCTCTCACATTCTAACATAGGTTTGGTTCTGGCCGACGGAACCTTGGTAGGTAAATCTTCCCGGGTAACAAGGGAAAGAAGGAAAAAGATAGAGGACAAGGTAGAATCGCCGTTCTACCGCTTCAAGGAGTTCGTTGCAGTCTGCAACGAACTGGACTTGAAGCTGCAAGGCGGATTCGGCGTGACTTTCCGGGCTTACAATGACGGGGTCGCCTATCGCTTCTATACCACCGTGACATCAGAAGTGACTGTGAAGGATGAAGTGGCGGAATTTAACTTTCCTCAGGATTATACGGCTTATCTTCCTTATACCACAAACGACAAGCAACCTATGGCGATGGCCTTTCAGAATGTCTATGATATCACTCCTCTGTCAAAAGCACAGCCTAAACTGGCTTTTCTTCCGGTTACTGTGGATTGCGGCAGCGTAAAACTGACCCTGTTGGAGTCAGATTTGGAAGCTTATCCGGGCATGTTTGTGCAGTCACAGCAGGGAAAGTATGGATTGAAAGGTGTCTTTGCTCCTTATCCGGCTAAAACAGACTTTTATCCTTGGCGGAAGCAGGAATATGTAACCGAAACCACAGATTTTATATCCCGTAGCCGTGGCTCCCGTTCCTATCCGTGGCGTGTGTTGGCCATTACGGAGAAGGATACGGATATGCCGGTCAACAACCTGGTCTATGCCCTGGCCTCTTCTAACCGTATCGGTGATACCTCATGGATAAAGACAGGGAAAGTGGCATGGGATTGGTGGAATGACTGGAATTTGAAAGGAGTGCCGTTTAAAGCCGGTATCAACATGGATACGTATAAATATTATATCGATTTCGCCAGCCGGAACGGATTGGAATTTATTGTGTTGGATGAAGGATGGTATGATCCGAAAAGTGGGGATATGCTGACCGTTATTCCCGAACTTGATTTGCCGGAACTGATAGCATACGGTAAATCCAAAGGGGTGGAAATAGTGCTTTGGACGGTGTTTAATGTACTCGACAGCCAGTTGGAAGCTGCTTGTAAGAAATATGCGGATATGGGAATCAAAGGTTTTAAGGTGGATTTCCTGGATCGTGATGATCAGACTGCCGTCGAAATGGTGTATCGCATCGCTGAGATGACAGCCCGGTATAAATTAACCCTTGATCTGCACGGCATTTACAAACCGACAGGTATCAACCGTACCTATCCGCATATCATTAATTTTGAAAGCGTGTTCGGTATGGAAGAGGTGAAATGGACGGATATCAAGAACAATATGCCGCTTTATGATGTCACTTTTCCTTATATCCGCATGATGGCGGGACCGGTGGATTACACTCCGGGAGCGATGCGCAACGCTACGAAGGCCGATTGGCGTGCCATGTATTCTACTCCGGCCAGCATGGGAACCCGGTGTCATCAACTGGCTGCCTATATTGTGCACGATTCTCCTTTCACGATGTTGTGTGATGCGCCTACCAATTACCTGAATGAACAGGAGTGTGTGGATTTCATTACTTCCCTGCCTGTGGAGACGGATTCTACTTTTATCGCTTCCGGTGAGCTTGGCAAGTATATCGTGACTGTCCGCAAGAAGGATGTCAACTGGTATGTGGGTGGCATGACCAATTGGGATAGACGGGATGTGGAGCTGGATTTCTCTTTCCTGCCGGAAGGGGTCCGTTATACGGCTACGCTGTTTGTTGACGGCATCAATGCCGACAAACAGGCAGAAGACTACCGTATGGAGAAAAGGATCGTGGACCGCGAAAGCCGGATGAAACTGCACCTTGCCTCGGGGGGAGGATTTGCCATGAAGCTGGAACTTTGTCCGTTGCGCGGCCGGGTAACTGCGGTTCCCGAAGGCAAGGGGATTCCTTCTTTCTACAAGAAATACATTGAGACGGAGGGATTGTATGTCACTTCTTCGGAACGGGTCAGTGACGAGGCTTTGCTGAAGGCGTGTGATATCATCAGCCTGATGCTGGCCAAACGTCCCGATGTAAAGGCCCACATGGTGAAGAGGGGCTGTCATGTGATGGTGATCGGCAAGGATGAGGAGACTTGTGACCTGCCTGAGTTTGCGCATATTTGTAATTGTGAAGATAGTATCAAGTATTGGAACTGGCGGGCGCGCGGTTTTGGCGGGGCGCCTGAGGATGAACTTTCGTCCAGTTGCGGAGAAGAGAACCTGCTGGCATTGCCGCAAGACAAATATGTGGGCGAGAATATCTTGATTCATGAGTTTGCACACCTGATTCACACGGTGGGCATTGTCGGGGTGGAACCCGGTTTCAATGACCGGCTGGAGGCTTTGCGGCAGAATGCCATCCGGAAAGGATTGTGGAAAGACACGTATGCGGTCAGCAACAAGGAAGAGTATTTTGCGGAGTGTGTGCAGTCTTTCTTTAACTGTAACCGTTATGCCGATCCGGCTAACGGGGTGCATAACTGGGTGAACCGCCGTGCGAAGCTGAAATCTTATGACCCGGACATGTACCGGTTGTTACAGGAATATTTTTATGAGATAGAGATACCGGTCAATAATATTGTACATAAATAGAGATGAACAGAATATACTTAGTGGCCGCTTTTTTGTTGCTGGGGGCGGTTTCGGGGTTTGCCCGCAAGAAGCATGACGCGCCGGGGACGGGTAATCCTGTGATTCCCGGATACTTTGCCGATCCTACGATAAAGAAGTTTGGCGACACGTATTACATGTATGCCACTACGGACGGCAGCGGTGCGGGATTCGGACCGGCCCAGGTGTGGACGAGCAAGGATTTTGTAAACTGGACGCTGATGCCCATGAACTGGCCCGACAGCCATTGGATATGGGCCCCTGATGTGATCAGGCATACGGATGGCAGGTATTATTATTTTTATTGCCAGCCGTGTATCATTCATTGCGGGGTGAGCGAGACGCCCAGGGGACCCTGGAAGAATATCCTGGGTGAAAGCGAGGCGGTGCTTGTTCCCGACCGCTTCGTGACCAATGCGATTACACTGGATGGACAGACTTTTGTAGATGATGACGGTTCCGTGTACTTGTATTGGGGAACGTGGGGAATCTATAAAGGTTTCGGTTGCGGAGCTGGAAAAATGACTCCCGACCTGAAGGGGTTTACGGAAACGCGGCTCATACCGAATACGGAGGCGGTTGACTTTTTTGAGGCTCCTTTTGTATTGAAGCGGAATGGAATCTATTATTTCATGTATTCCTCGGGCTCTTGCCATGACCATACTTACAGGGTGCAGTATGCTACTTCGGACCATCCGCTGGGACCGTACGAATATAAGGGCTGCATTCTGGAAACGAATGAGGACGGGACGGTGCACGGCCCGGGACATCACAGTATCTTGAAGGAAGGGGATGACTATTATATAGTGTACCACCGGCATGACAACCCGCACTCCAACCGTGGCTTTCACCGCCAGCTCTGCATGGATAAGATGGAGTTTGCGGCGGATGGAAGCATCAGGAAGGTTATTCCTACCCACAAGGGGGTAGGCGCACTGGCTCCTTCGGTGGTGAAATCGGAGAATCTGGCATTGGGCGCCGGGGTAAGGGCTTCTTCTTGTTATGATGATAATTTTCGCGCCGAATATGCCGTAGATGACAATAACGGGACTTTGTGGCGTCCTCGCGGTATGGGGCAGGAATGGCTTGAGATAGATTTGGGGAGTTCCCGGGAAATACAGACCGTCTGGACCCAGTTTGAATATGGAACCCAGTTTTATCAGTATTTGATAGAGACTTCTGTCGATGGCAAGCATTGGTCTGTTTTTGCTGATAAGCGGAACAACCACTTGGCAGGCAGTCCGATGGTTGACTTCGGCAAGGCGGAGGCCCGCTATGTGCGTCTTACTTTTACGGGCGGCCAGAAAAACGGTTTTGGAGGGGCTGTCTGGAACGTGAAGGTGTTCGGGGGGATTGAAGAGGCGCTTCCCCAGCAATGGCTGGGACTGACCGCTGCCGACTGGGACGGACGCGAGTGGCGGAATAATGAGGGAATGCTGGGCGGTGCGTTTGTCTTGAAGGAAGGTGCGGCGCGTACTTGCCGTATAGAGGGACGCGATGCGTTGATGCTGGAGCCGGGCACTGTATTGGAGTATTGCCATTCTTTACTTTCCCCGTCCAAGGAACATACCCTGAGCGGACTGGTTTACCGTTCCGGGAAATGGCGGAGTTATGAGACGGAGCATTGTCTCTCTCAGGGAATGATTTCGCTCCGCAGCGGCAATGAGCCGTTGGTTATTACTAATTTGCGGTATTATAACTGGAAGCTGGAACCGGCGGAACGGGCTTACGACGCGGCTACGGATGTGGTCCGTCTGCCTGCTGCCGACTGTCGGAAACGTGGCTTGGTGGTGAGCATTACTGCTGATGATTTTGCTGTCGGCGATACCGTTCCTTATTTGACGAACCGGGGTGTGAAAGGATATTTTGAGGCCTTGAAAGCTCCTGTGGTCGTGAAGGAGACGGAAGGGAAAAAGGCGTTTCATTTTGACGGCAGCCAGTTGTTCCGTTCCAGTTTCTCTTTGCCGGCTACTTTGCAGGACAATGCTCCCTATACATTGGAGGCGTGGGTGCTGAATGATTCCATAGCCGAGAATGAGTGTGTAGCCGATTTTACAACCTCGCATGACGAACTGGAGAAGATCATGCTGGTGAACGGTACGGAACCGCGCTGCGGGGTGATCAACCATTACGGATGGTATGAGGATGCGGGATATAAAGGTATGAAGGAGCTGACGGGCAGGTGGCAGCACATTTACATCTGTTTTGACGGACGCATGGAGCAGGTCTATATCAATGGAGAACAGGTGAGTGGAAAAGACATCCAGTTGTTGGTAAAACCGTCTCAGTTTGTGACCTTGGGGCGGAATGCGGAAGGAGAGTGGCCTTTTACGGGGTATCTGCACTCGTTGAAGTTGTGGGATGAATATATACCGTTACAAGGGCGGAAATAGTGATTTTGGTGAATTTATATACCTGGATTGCTTGGAATACGGAGCCTGTTTTATGTTCGGAATGTGTAAATTGCACCTCCGTAAAACAGGCACGGAATATGACGATAACAATTAAATGATATAACCATGAAAAAACTTTTAGTTACTACTTTATTGGCGGCTGCCGTAACCGGCGGTCAGGCACAAGTGAAACACCAGTCACACGGTTATCCTATAGACCCTGTGCCTTTCACTTCGGTGAAAGTGACCGACTCGTTTTGGGGGCAGCGTCTCAAGGCCAGCCGTGAAGTGACCATTCCCCTGGCTTTCAGCAAATGTGAGGAGACGGGAAGATACCGGAATTTTATCAATGCGGCCCATCCCAGCGATACTATCAAAGTGGGCGGGCTGGCTTTTGATGATACGGATGTATATAAGACGATAGAGGGGGCCAGTTACCTGTTGCAGACTTATCCGGATAAAAAGCTGGCCAAATACATTGACAGCGTGCTGGTGATCGTCGCTGCCGCACAGGAGCCGGACGGATACCTTTACACCAGCCGTACCATGAATCCCAAGCATCCGCACGAATGGGCGGGCAGCAAGCGTTGGGAAAAGGTGGAGGAACTGAGCCATGAGTTCTATAATCTGGGACACATGGTAGAGGGGGCCATCGCTCATTACCAGGCGACCGGGAAGCGTAATTTTCTGGATATCGCTATCCGTTATGCCGACTGCGTATGCCGTGAGATAGGCTCCGGTCCCGGACAGCAAGTCCGTGTGCCCGGCCATCAGATTGCCGAGATGGCGCTTGCCAAGCTCTATCTGGTAACGGGGCAGCAGAAATACCTGGATCAGGCAAAATTCTTCCTTGACCAGCGGGGACATACCAGCCGTACGGATGAATACAGCCAGGCGCATAAGCCGGTGACGGAACAGGATGAGGCGGTGGGACATGCCGTGCGTGCCGCTTATATGTATGCCGGTATGGCAGACGTTGCCGCATTGACCGGGGATTCGGCTTATATTCATGCCATCGACCGTATCTGGGATAATATTGTAGGCAAGAAATATTATATTACCGGCGGCATCGGGGCGACCAGCAACGGAGAGGCTTTCGGCAAAAACTATGAGTTGCCCAATATGTCGGCTTATTGCGAGACTTGCGCGGCTATCGGTAATGTGTATGTCAACTACCGCTTGTTCCTGCTTCATGGTGAGGCAAAATATTATGATGTGCTGGAACGTACTTTATATAATGGTCTTATTTCGGGCGTGTCCCTGGACGGTGGCGGGTTCTTCTATCCTAATCCGTTGGAAAGCATCGGACAGCACCAGCGTCAGCCTTGGTTCGGCTGTGCCTGTTGTCCGTCCAATATCTGCCGTTTCATTCCTTCTTTGCCAGGATATGTGTATGCGGTGAAAGATAAGGACGTGTATGTTAATCTGTTCATGTCCAATACTTCGAATTTGAAGGTAGAGGGTAAGGCTGTTTCTTTAGAACAGACTACTCATTATCCTTGGAACGGAGAAGTTACTATCGGCGTCAACAAGAACAATGCCGGACAGTTTACAATGAAAATCCGTATCCCGGGATGGGTACGTAATCAGGTGGTTCCCAGTGACCTGTACACTTATTCGGATGGAAAGCGTTTGAGCTATACAGTGAAAGTAAATGGGGAACCGGTGCAGAGTGAGCTTAAAGATGGTTATTTCTGCATAGACCGCCGTTGGAAGAAAGGAGATAAGGTAGCCGTTCATTTCGATATGGAGCCTCGCACAGTAAAAGCCAATAATAAGGTGGAAGCAGATCGTGGACGTATTGCTGTGGAACGTGGACCGATAGTCTATTGTGCGGAATGGCCGGATAATGATTTTGATGTGCTGAGTGTATTTATGAATCGTACTCCGGAATTTGAGGTTGTTGAAAAGCCGGATTTGCTGTATGGTATTAACCAATTGAAAACAGATGCACAGATTCTGGGTTATGACGATAGAGGCCGTCTGACCGCTACTGACGTAAAATTGACTTTGATTCCTTACTATGCATGGGCACACCGGGGAGCAGGCGCTATGGCTGTATGGTTGCCTCAGGAATTAAGTGCTTCCCGTCCGACTATGCCTGCTACGCTGGCATCGGAAAGCAAAGTGGATGCTTCGCATAAGGTGAAATCCATCTCCGCCATTAATGACCGTCTGGTACCGAAAGATGAGAATGACCGTTCCGTACCCTATTACCATTGGTGGCCCAAACAGGGAACTACCGAATGGATATCCTACGAGTTTCCGTCCGAAGCGACTGTTTCCAGTGCTACCGTATATTGGTATGATGATGCTCCTTGGGGAGGATGCCGCATACCGCAAAGTTGGAAGGTGTACTATAAAGATGCACAAGGCCAGTGGCAACCGGTGAGTGGAGCGGATAAGTATGGAGTGGAAGAAGGTACGGGGAATACAGTCAATTTTGACCCGGTAAAGACAAAAGCGGTAAAACTGGAGATTGTTCAGCCGGCCGATAATTCATCGGGTTTGTTTGAATGGGAAGTGAAATAGAATAATTCAAAATGAAGGTTGGTAAGTTAGGTTGGCTGGTAGCCATGTTCCTTAGTGGGGGCATGGCTATCGCTCAAGGTACGGCTGATGATTATCGGCGTGCTTATGCATTGAAAGAGAAGTTCAGTGCGGATAAAGTTTTCTATTCCAATGTCAATCCGCAATGGATAGAGGGTACTCATCAGTTTTGGTATGTGCGGAATACTCCGGACGGACGCCTGTATGTATCTGTAGATGCAGATAAAAAAGCTAGAAAAGAATTGTTTGATTCTCATCGTCTGGCAAAGGCGCTGGGTGCTGCATCCGGAAAAGAGGTCAAGCCGGAAGCTCTTGCATTGGGGCATTTGTCGGTCAGTAAGGGATTGGATACGCTACACTTTGTGTTTAATAATCAACGTTGGATGTATGCATCCCGGAAAAATCAGCTGGTCAATGAAGGGGCGCTTCCTCTCCCTCCCAAGCAAAAGCATTGGATGGAGGTGGATGATGAGAAGACAGCATCGCCGGTTCCGTCTCCTGATGGTAAATGGATAGCATTTATTAAAAATCAGAATATCTATGTAAAGGAGGTGGCTACCGGAAAAGAAAAGCAACTGAGCTTGGACGGGACACTGGGTAATTATTATTCAGCCTACATCCGCTGGTCACCGGACAGTAAGAAGGTGGCTTCCTGCAAGATCCGTCCGGTGGAAAAGCGCTATGTTTATTATGTGGAATCTTCTCCGGCTGATCAGCTTCAGCCCAAGCTTCACAAACAGGAATATGCGAAGCCGGGAGACGAACTTCCTTTTAAAGTGCCCTGCATCTATGAAGTGGAAAGCGGACGAAGCATTATTCCTTCTACTGAATTGTTCGACCGACAATATGAAGTATATGGTCCCGAATGGAATCCCGACAGCCGTGCCGTGACTTTTGAATATAACCAGCGCGGACATCAGGTGTACAGAGTGCTTGAACTTTCTGCCGAAACGGGAAAAGTGCGCCCGTTGGTAGAAGAAACCAGCGATAAATATGTGAATTATACCCGTCATTTCCGTCATGACTTAAAAGACGGCAAGCAGATGATATGGATGAGTGAGCGTGACAATTGGAATCATCTTTATATGTACAACCGTATTACCGCACAGCCCGATTATCAAATTACTAAAGGAGAATGGTATGTACGCGAAGTGCTTCGGGTAGATGAGGATAACCGTCAGATCTATTTCTCGGCAAATGGTATGGAAGCCGGTGAGGACCCCTATCTCATCCGTTATTACCGCATTGGTTTTGATGGCAAAGGTCTTACCTGTCTTACTCCCGAAGAAGGGATGCACCGTGCCTGGTTTTCGGAAGATATGAAGTATTTGGTAGATGTTTATTCTATGGTGAATAAGGCTCCTGTAGCTGTGTTACGTAGTGCCAGGGATGGTAAAGTGATGATGCCGTTGGAAACAGCTGATATCACTCGCTTGGAGGCTGAAGGTTGGAACGCTCCGGAGGTGTTTGTTGCCAAAGGGCGGGACGGCAAGACGGATATGTGGGGATTGATTGCCCGTCCCACCAACTTTGACCCGAACAAGAAATATCCGGTTATTGAATACATTTATCAAGGTCCCGGTGATCAGTATGTCCCGAAAACTTTCCGCCCTTATGATTGGAACATGACTTCTTTGGCCGAACTTGGTTTTATCGTCGTAATGGTCGATGGAATGGGAACTTCTTTCCGTTCGCGTGCTTTTGAGAATGTATGTTATAAGAATTTGAAAGATGCCGGTTTGCCGGACCATATTGCTTGGATGAAGGCGGCTGCACGGAAATATCCTTATATGGATGTGGACAGGGTAGGTATTTACGGTTGTTCTGCCGGTGGTCAGGAATCTACAAATGCAGTTTTGCTTTATCCTGATTTCTATAAAGCGGCTTATTCGGCTTGTGGTTGTCATGATAACCGTATGGATAAGATTTGGTGGAATGAACTTTGGTTGGGCTATCCGGTAGGAGATCAATATAAAGAAGGGTCTAATGTGGAAAATGCACATCTGTTGAGTCGTCCTTTGATGTTAGTGGTGGGAGAACTGGATGATAATGTAGATCCTGCCTCTACCATGCAGGTGGTCAATGCATTGATAAAGGCGAATAAAGATTTTGAATTGGTCGTGATTCCCGGAGCGCATCATACAATGGGGGAAGATTTTGGCGAACATAAGCGGTATGATTTCTTTGTCCGTCATTTGATGCAGGTGAATCCACCGAAGTGGGATGAGATAAAATAGGAGGAGTGAGGTTTGTAGCTGTAGGAGTTTGTCAGTTATGATAAATAGAGGTGGCAGTGTTATGGAGGACAAGTCCATAGCACTGCTTTTTTATGTAATTCCGTGTTTTCATTGATGAATGTGTCTTTTTTGTTCATTATGTTGTAATTATTGGTTGAACTAATTTTTTTCAATACAAAAATTAGGTTCAGTCAACAATATTATTTTTATTTGTGGCGTATATAGTATAAAAATAAACCAATTTTC
>OHFH01000664.1_pt1 | contig 10707 bp, 9 predicted proteins | sample 1567401 | NCBI WGS metagenome assembly OHFH01 (sample SAMEA3879542, study PRJEB24766) | human gut metagenome | biome: human-associated habitat; feature: feces | place: USA | collected 1985/1987
ACAGAACCGGAGCAGAAAAGAAAAATCATTGGTGAAGAATTTATCCGTGTATTTGAAGAAGAAGCAAAGAAAATCGGTGCTGTCGATTATCTTGTACAGGGAACGATTTATCCAGATGTCATTGAATCCGGTCTTGGAAAATCTGCAACGATTAAGTCCCACCATAATGTAGGCGGACTTCCTGATTATGTAGATTTCAAGGAAATCATCGAACCGCTTCGTATGCTGTTTAAGGACGAAGTAAGAAAAGCCGGACTGGAGTTAGGAATCCCGGAATATCTGGTTTACCGCCAGCCGTTTCCGGGACCGGGACTTGGTATCCGTATTATCGGAGAAGTAACGGCAGATAAGGTCCGTATCGTTCAGGATGCGGATTACATTTACCGTGAAGAAATCGCTAAGGCAGGAGTAGAAGGTCTTGGACAGTATTTTGCCGCCCTGACGAATATGCGCAGTGTCGGTGTTATGGGCGATGAGCGTACTTATGATTATGCCGTTGCACTCCGTGCCGTATGCACAGCCGATTTCATGACTGCCGACTGCGCCCAGATTCCATGGGACGTTTTAAGCACAGTTGCAAACAGAATTGTTAACGAAGTCAAAGGGGTAAACAGAGTGCTGTACGACTGCACGAGCAAACCGCCGGCTACGATTGAGTTTGAATAAGAGCCACAAGTCTTGGAATTCGCTAAACAAGCGGATTCCAAGACTTTTTCTTTTGCTCTGCTACTAATTTGCTACTAATAGCAACTACTCTTTTTCTATCGTTTTCAGTTGGTTGTCATTAACTTTAATAGCAAGAAACCCTGATGACTGCTGGATTTCTTTTATATGATCTTTCTTTGTGGCATCTGGATGATTTTCCCTGATGCGGTATTTGGTGGTACTAACGCAGGTCCAAACTGAGGTCGGATTGTTACATCTGAGCCGTTGTCTTGAGTCTGAGGCACTTCACATGTGATACCTGCTGCTTCAAGCAGAGGGTTATCAGATGGTGGTTCAGGTGTTGGCGAATCTGTCGCCTGCAATGATTCCAGACTATGCACAAGCTCCTGCTGTTTATGTGGAAACAGATGAGAGTATGTGTTAAGTGTTGTGGATACTTTCTCGTGTCCGAGCCTGTCTGCTAACATCAGCGCATCACAGCCCTGATTAATAAGTAAGCTGGCGTGCGAATGCCTGATATCGTGGATTCGTATCTTCTTTACACCTGTGTTTTTGCAACCTCTTATCATCTCGTGTGAGAGATATGATTTTGTTACCGGGAACAGCCTTTCATCTGCGTCAAGCATATACCTTGACTGGATATAGTCTGATAGCTCCTGACAGAGAAAATCCGGAATCGGAATCTTTCGCTTACTTTTTCTTGTCTTAGGTGATGTAAATACATCTTTTCCTTCTATCCGCTGATATGTTCTGTTGATGGATATTGTCTTGTTATCAAGGTCAATATCAGCAGGTGATAGAGCAAGCAGTTCACCTTCTCGCATACCAGTCCAGTACAGGACTTCAAAGCATATATACGATAGAGACTTGTCTTTTACACCCTCACGGAAAGCAATATATTCATCGTAAGTCCAGTAATCCATTTCCTCAGCCTTTGCTTTTCCAATGGTGCCTGCCTTGCCGCAGGGATTGGTGTTAAGGTCATAGAAACGCTTGGCGTAATTGATGATGCTGTTAAGCTCCGTGTTAATCTTTTTCAGATAGGTCTGGGAGTAATTATTCGGCGAACTCATAAGCTTCGCCTGCCATCTTCGTACATCAGAGGCTTTGATTTCATTTATCGGCTTGCTACCGAAGAATGGAAGAATATGCGTCTGTAGTACCGCCTTTTTTGTCAGAAGAGTTGACTGCTTAAGTCTTGCAGCCATATCCTCCATATAAATTTCATAAAGGTTTTGAAATGTCATGTCAGGATTGGCAGACTGCTTTTCCAGAAAATCCCTTTCAAATCCTAAGGCTTCCTTTTTGGTGGCAAAGCCTCTTTTCCACTTCTGTTTTTTGATTCCCTGCCAGTTCGTATAATAGAACTTGGCGAACCATTTACCAGTTTTTTCATCTTTGTAAGCTGGCATAAATATCATCTCCTTTTTGTAAAATTGTTGTGCAATCATCAAAAGGCTATGATATAATCTACTTGTTCAGGGTGATTATAAAGCCTTCGGGTTAATCACTTACATAGCTTCGGTTATTCCTTTTGCGAGAAGGAGTGTGCCGGAGCTTTTTCTTTACTAAAGGTGTAAGCCTGCAATTATTCAGTTTTTTAATCGGCTTCATTATCCAGTCTGGAATCCTTATAATATGCCAACATATCTGATTTCCATGAATCAAACTTTTCTTTTGAAATTTTTCCTGTCTGAAGCATATTCTTCTTTGCTATCCAGTTTTCCATAAAGAGACAGAAGTCTGCATCATATTTTCCATTGCCTTTGCCATTAACCTTGATCCCGGCAGTCCATTCAGGATGTTCAGGAGGTTTGGTGTTGGTCAGCTCAAATGAAAAATCAGTAAGTTCAGTTATGGCAAAGAGAGCATTGATTACATCTGACATAGTGTGGAATTCATATGCCGGATATTCAGCGGTCGTATTATCTTTTGGAGTATTAGTATCTTTTGCAAATAAAAGCTCCTGCCATGGAACGTTTAATTCATTAGCAATCTGTTTTAAAACATCTATCTTTAACAGTATTTCACCAGATTCATATTTCTGGATAGTACGTTCTGATTTTCCCAGACGCTGTGCAAACTCCTTTTGCGTGATCTTTTGTGCTCTGCGCTGCTTCTGTATTGCCTTTCCGATTTCTTCTGAAGAGGACATAGTAAGTTTAATGGAATCAGAGTAAGCCATTCTGTTCACCTTCCTTTATATGAAATAGTCCGTTGTAAAGATACGTATTAGGTTGATATTAAATGAAATACGTATCAGTAAGTGACTTGTTTATGATTGTACGATTACTTTATCATAAACAAAAACGAATTGCAAGTGCGTAATTATAAAAAGCTCTATTGACAAATTTTGAAAAGGATATTAAAATAAACACGAATTAGAAATGCGGATTAAGTGAAGAACAGGATAGCTGTTTTGTAAAAACACGTATTTAAAATAACAATTTATGAAAGGAGGAGCTGCATGAAGGGTATAAAGGAAGCATTCATAGATGCAGGTGAGATAAGCCAGATGCTTGGTATCGGGATGACAAAGGCATATGCAATTATAAAGGAATATAATGCAGAGCTTGAGGCAAAAGGTTATTTCACCATGCGGGGCAAATGTCCAAGGAAGTACTTTGAACAGAAAATCTATGGTTACGAAGATTATTACAATCCGGATTATGAGCCACAGCGTAACCGAAGCAAGGTTGCAGAAGAAATGGATTATGAAGCGGCAGTTGGGGATTCTGTGATAAGTGAACAGGATGAAGTGGATATACCGCCTGAAACAAATGAATTGTCGGAAGATGGTGCTGAGATAGCAGAAAATGTGATGTTGGATGCAGATGTAATGGTGAAAGAGACAACTGAATAGGTGAATCCAGCGAGTGGGGGCAAAAAGCGCCCCCAAAACGTGCAAATGGGGGCAGAAAGCGCCCCCAAAACCACAAAGTGGGGGCAGAAAGCGCCCCCGCACAAATCAGAGCCGAAAAAGTGTGGGGGCAAAAAGTGCCGTCAAAATGCAAAAGTGGGGGCAAAAAGCGCCACCAAAACAGTAAAGTGACGGCAAAAAGCGCCACCACTCAGATAAGCGAGAAAAAAGTCATGGTGGCGGAAAGTGCCATCAAAATGGAAAAGTGGTGGCGGAAAATGCCACCAAACAAGCAAAGTGATGGCAAAAAGTGCCACCACTTTTAAATCAGGTGGAACTTCAACCACCATATCAGTAATTGTGGTGGAATATTAACCACCACATATTATATACAGGGTGCAGGTGCTCCTGCCAAGACGAAAAATTATGTAAACGCTGATGGCGTTTATATTTTTTCGGGAAAAGGTCCGACCTTTTCCGCATCTTGCAAAACCTATAAGCAGAACTTTTAGAAAGGATGAAAAAAGCAATGGTACAGATAAAAAGAGATTGGTTTGATACAGCATTGAAAAATTACGAAAGGGGAGAAACGTATGGCAGATGGAAAGAGAAGATACAAGTCTGACAGGAAAGATTATAAGATATCGGTGAAGTTGTCAGAGAAAGATATAGATATTCTGAAAGCGGCACTTAAGCGAACAGGAATGACAGCAAGTGCCTATATAAGAGAATTAATTCGGACAGGAGGAAACATTGATACAAGTTATCCAGAGGACAGGGCAAAAATAATTCGTGTTATTGCAGGTATTGCAAATAATATTAATCAGGCGGTAAAGCTTGGCAATTCACAGGGAAGATTGTATTACAGCGATATTGATAAATTGCAGAACAGTCTGGATGATGTAAAGAAAACATTCGGGGAGGTGCTGGAAGTATGGCGATTACAAAGATCTTAAATATACAGGAGTCAGAGGGCAGAAATCCAGCATCGCACCTGAAGAATGCTTTGGAATATATCCAGAATCCGGATAAGACAGAAGAATGTATACTGGTGGGCGGTATTAACTGCCTGCCAGATACAGCATTTGAGCAGATGGAAGAGACAAAGAATATATTTCATAAGACAGGTAAAAGGCAGGGCTATCATGTGATCATATCGTTTTCGCCGGAGGAAAAAGTAACAGCAGAGCAGGCAATGTATGTCCTCGAGCATTTCGCAAAGGATGTGCTTGGTGATGATTATGAGGCGGTGTATGCAGTCCATACTGACAGGGAACATATGCATGGGCATCTGATCTGGAACAGTGTCAGCATGACAACTGGCAAGAAATACAATTCACCGAAAGGCAACTGGAAGAATCATCTTCAGCCTATCACAAATAAATATTGTGATGAACTTGGACTTTCCATTATGCCGGCAGAGTACAGCAGGAATCCAAAAAATATCAGCAGGGACAAGTGGGAAAAGGAAATGTCAATGAAAGAGATAATTCTAAGGGATGCCAAGATGTGTGCATATGCAGCCGGGAATGTGGAGCATTTTAAATATCTGATGAAAAGACTTGGATATGTATTTAAGAAAGACGCATGGATGGAGGTGCAGGCACCGGGATTTCGGTATTATCATAAACTGGCAAAGCTGGACGAGATGTTTTCAGAAGATATGTTACGGCATTATGTGGATATGCCCTGGATGGCAAAGCCTTACTTTTATTCGTCGGATATCAGGGGACTACACAGGGCGAAGCTGTCACCATTTCAGAAGAAGTTTTATGCAAAGCTATACAGATTAAGGGTTGTAGAACAGAAGCGTTTTGTAGTTGGTGGAGCAAAGTATGCAGAGGATTTGAAGAGGTTTCATCAGTTACAGGATGAATATCTGCTGCTTGTGAATAATGACATCAAAAGTATTGTGGAGCTTGTGGATTTCATAAGTGAGCAGGAAGAAAGGATTCAGCAGATTGAGGACAGACAGCATGAGATATACCAAGAAAGCTCAAGCCGGAAACGGAATATTAAGAACGAGGCGCAGTATCGTGAGTATCAGATATGGCATGTGGAAGTGCAGGAAGAACTGGACGAACTGAAGCAGGAGAAAAAGGATATTAAGAGGCAGATACAGCTTGCTGATGGTATTATAAAAGAAGATTTGTATACGGCTTATTATGCGGTGTCGGAGAATGAGGAGATTGTTGCTGACAGGGATGTTGAGATACCGGGGATGGAAGATGAGGCTGTGGTTGAGAAAGTAGCGGCAGTAGTTGATGAGCCTGATGCAAATGTTGAGGTAATAAATCCTAACAATAAGCAGAATGAAATAGGCAGACAAAAAGAGCAAATTGATAGTGTGAGAAAGCAACAGGCTGATTTAGAGAGCATAGGAATACCAGAGATTCTTAATTTGTCTGATGTGAATGTGACAAGAGTTGGCGAAAGTATAACTGATGTAACAGATAAAAATGGATTTGTTGAAACTAGAGAAACTGAACCTGTGGACAAAGCTGACTGGATTGTCAGGAGAATATCAGAGCTTGGTGGTTATGAGAATGTCAGTGAGTCTGTTAAGGCTGATGTATTCGGATTCGATATTGCTGATGTGAGTGGAAGCATAAGGGTGTTCTCGGATGTAATGAAAAGGCTGGGGATAAAGCTAGATGGTGGTGAGCTTTATGAGGAGTTTCAGAGGATTTATGATGAGAGTGTTGGTAGAGATGCTGGTAAAGATAAGGTGGAAGATAAGATGTGGAATAGGGGCAGAGGAAGATAATTCCTCTGCCCAATATTAGTGTGCCTTGAGGCGTACGTTGTTAAAGGATGAAAGTTACTAAATCGCCCTAGTAGTGGGTAGGATATAGCCGAACATCAAGGGAGATCTTGTCAGCGGATGGAAACAGATAATAGAAAAGATAGATGTGTTGAGGATTGATGTAGAGAAGTTTATAGAGTATCCGGCGGCTATGATATCCGAAGAGTTTGAGTTTGGAGAGATGGAGTACTTTTCCAGAATTAAGATGTTTAATCGGATGCTTGAAAAGCTGGGGCTGATATGACACATTAGGAATGATATGAGGTGTTTAATAAGATTTATGCGGAGGAGATGCGAGAGAAGAAGTCTAAGAGTAATAGAAATAATCGGTGAAGGGAAGGAAGGGTTTGGGTGCTATGGTGGATGCTGTATCACCTAAATTGCCATATGCAAGAGAATTTATACCTTCGAGACATTCAAGCATAATAGGAACCGAAAATTTCTATATAGGTGTTTTTACAAGAATTAACTTGGTTATGAAAAACCTAAAAATGGTTATTGACAACCAAATGGGGAGGTGGTATATTACATACATAAAGATTTGGTTATAAAAAACCAAGGGAGGTTAAATATGTTAAATATCACTTTAAAAGAACTCAGAGAAGAAGAATTTGCAAGTGTAGAAAAAGTAACCTATGATATATCAGCCAAAATGAAAGGCAGTAACATATTGATGCCAACTCAATTGTTTGGAATGGCATATTTGGCATATTTGGTGGCTGATAACGGAATTGAGAATGTAGAAGAGCTTATCGAATATGTGGAAAAAGAATTACCTGTGGAGCAGTCACTATTTGTAAGGGAAGCTGTTAAGGAAGCTTGGTCTGTAGCGATTGATATAGGTGTTTCCTATACAACAGAAACTTTGGTAGCAACATTGTTATGGATGCCTATTTCAAACGGAAGATATGGTGCAGAGATGGAAACACCGGATAGCGTAGCGAAACTTGCAACAAGGATTTTAAATATCGAGAATGATAATGTTGCAGATTTTTGCTGTGGAACCGGTAATTTCCTTATGGAAGCAATAGGAGCTTCGCCTGATTCAAAGTATTATGGAATTGAGATAAATACACATTGCAAGGAGATTTCGAATATAAGATTACAGCTTATTTCAGAACAAGTTACCATTGAGCAGGGAAATACTTTGGAAATGAGTGTTGCAAAGAAATTTGATAAGATTTTTTGTGACTATCCTTGGAACATGAAAGTGTTTAATCTTGGAAAAGAAAAGATGCAGGAATTCGAATCAGTTATTCCAGAAATCAAGAAAGTTGCAAATGCCGATTGGTTGTTTATTTTGAATGCTATGAAGCATTTGGAAAAGGATGGAAAAGCAGTAGTTGTAACAACTAATGGTACAACATGGAATGGCGGAATTAGTAAAAGTATCCGAGAGAAGTTTGTAAAGTTAGGGTGGATTGAAGCTGTCATATCATTGCCGGGCAATTTGTATGCATCAACTTCAATACCTACATCACTACTTGTATTAAGCAAAGGGAATAAATCAATCCGGATGATTGATGCCAGCGAAATGGCAGCAGTTGGTAGAAGACAAAATCTGTTATCTGATGAAACAATTGAAAGCATCGTGAACATGTTTAATGAAGATACAGATAATGCAAAGAGTGTTACTATCGAAGAAATTCAAGATCAGGATTATGCGATTAACCCTTCTCGCTTTTTGGAGGTTGAAATTGAAGTTGAAGATGGTGTTCCTTTTGAAGATTTGATTGTAAATGTAACAAGAGGCGCACAGGTAAAAGCGAATGAGCTTGATGAAATGATTTCAGAAGAACCTACAGATTATCAATATCTGATGCTTGCGAATATCCAGGACGGAATTATTAGTGATGAACTTCCGTTTCTTAAATCAATGGATAAGAAAATGGAGAAGTACTGCATAAAGAATAATAGCCTTGTTATTTCAAAGAATGGAGCTCCGGTTAAAATTGCAGTAGCCTCAGTTGAGGAAGGAAGAAAGATTTTGGCTAACGGAAATCTTTATGTGATTGAATTGGATGAAACAAAAGTAAATCCTTACTTTGTAAAAGCGTACTTGGAAAGCGAGAATGGGACGATTGCTTTATCCCGTGTCACAGTAGGAGCTACATTACCGAATATTCCGGTAGATGGGTTGAAAAAGATTATGATCCCTTGTCCGGATATATCTGTACAAAATGAGGTGGCTGAAAAATACTTGGCTAAGATGGATGAAGTAAAGATTTTAAAACATAAGCTTGCAAGAGCAACAGCAGAATTGAAGTCTATATACGAGGAGGGATAGAATGGTATTGGCTATTGAAGAACTCTCGGCATTAGAGGATGAAATTATGTCAGTGTTGCCGGATAGAATTACGGCAATCCTGTCAAAGTTGAATAGAAGTGGAAGGTTGGAAGAACTTCTGGAACTACTCGGTATGGAAGATTTGCTGAAACAGGAGCAGGATTTTTATTCATACAAAGAGGGGAAAATTGTCGTTGTCGGTGGTACGGATGTAAAGGAAGAGGTATTACTCAGTATCGCTAAAAATTTGGGCATAGACAAAAGCAGATTTGAGTTTTGTCTTGATTATAAGCAGATACAGAAATTTGATTTTAGAAGAATGCAGTATGCACCGCAATATAGAATCGTATTGTTTGGACCAACACCACACAGTGGACATGGAAAAGGTGACAGTGGAAGTATTATTGCTGAATTAGAGAAGTCATCAGCTTATCCACGAGTTGAGAGACTGATCAGTGGCAGTGAGCTGAAAATAACAAAATCTAATTTCAGAGAAATGTTGGAACGATTGATTGAAGAGGACTACATATAAGCGAAGATTTTGCTTGCGTGTCGCAGCGTACTAAATAAAGGAGAATGATAATATGTCAATGAATGAACTGCAAAAGCAGACTAACACAAATATACAGGCGAAAGCCAATCTGATTTGGGAAATAGCAACACATCTGGTAGGTTTATTCAAGCCACACGAATATGGCAAAGTTATTTTGCCTATGACGGTTTTGAAACGCTTTGATGATGCATTAAAAGAAACCAAGGATGCTGTAGTAGAGATGGCAAAGAAGCTTGATGAACAGCATGTGGAAGGCGCTGCTCGTGATGGTATTCTTCGTACAGTGGCAAAGCGTGATTTCTATAATACAAGCAGTTTCGATTTTGCTAAATTGATTGTTGAACCTGACAAGATAGAGGATTATTTTGAAGAATATCTGCAAGGATTTTCTGATAATGTGAAAGATATTATTGAAAATTTCGATTTCGATAATACAGTTAAGTTGATGGTAAAGGGCGGAGTGCTCTTTGTAACACTTCAAGAGTTTAATTCTGCAAAGGCAGATATGTCTCCGGATAAGATTACTTCTGCGGATATGGGGTATATTTTTGAAGAATTGATTCGTAAGTTTTCAGAGTCTTATGATGAGCAAGCTGGAGCACACTTCACAAGCAGGGATATTATTTATCTGATGACGGAGTTGCTTGTAGCTCCAGAAAAGACAGATATTATGAAAAATGGATGTACTAAGACTGCTTATGATATGGCTATGGGTACATCACAGATGTTGGGATGCTTGACAGAACGCTTAAAAGAGATTAATAGTGAAGCTGATTTAACTTGTTTTGGTCAGGAGTTCAATCCGGAAACTTATGCCATTGCTAAAGCGGATATGCTTATCAAAGGTGGAAATGCATCTGGTATGAAATATGGTGATACATTGAGCAATGATGCTTTTGACGGATATGAGTTTGACTACATTATTTCTAATCCGCCGTTCGGTATTGATTGGAAACGTGAAAAAGAAGCTGTTGAAAAAGAAGCAAAGCGTGGCTATGAAGGACGTTTTGGTCCCGGAGTTCCTGCGATTTCAGATGGGCAGATGTTGTTCATGCTCAATGGTGTAAAGAAGTTAAAAGAGGGTTCCGGAAGAATGGCTATTATACAGAATGGTTCGTCCTTGTTTACAGGGGATGCCGGAAGTGGTGCTTCTGAAATTCGTAAATATGTGATAGGGGAAGATTTGGTGGAGGCGATTGTGCAGCTTCCAACGGACCTGTTTTACAATACGGGTATCTCTACATATATTTGGATTTTGACTAAGGGTAAGGATATGAACCGTAGCGGCAAGATACAGCTTATTGATGCCAGCAAATGTTATGTGAAACGTCGTAAGAATATCGGCTCTAAGAGAGTTGATCTTGACGATGCATGTATTGAACTTATTCTTAGGGCATATGAAGGCTTTGAGAATGAAACATATGAGGATGATGGATTGGTTGTAGAGTCAAAAGTGTTTGACAAAGAGTTCTTTGGGTTTACAAACATCGGTGTACAAGGGGTACAAACAAGATAAAATAGAAATGAGGGGCGAT
>OHFH01000665.1_pt1 | contig 10700 bp, 9 predicted proteins | sample 1567401 | NCBI WGS metagenome assembly OHFH01 (sample SAMEA3879542, study PRJEB24766) | human gut metagenome | biome: human-associated habitat; feature: feces | place: USA | collected 1985/1987
TCAAGAATACGGTTATAAATCTTCATAGCGATTGCACGGGAATACGCGACAACCATAGCTTTTCCTGTCAGGAGATCGGCTCGGTAATTTTCATAGTGATCAAGAATATCATTAACCAGTGAATCTATGGTAGCGTCATTTCCGAGAACAGCCTCCATCTGACCAAGCTCTTTCTTGCTCTTTTCAACCACTTCAGGATCAGCATTATTTGCCATAATATCATATTCCTGATCAATCAGATGAAGCGTAGCCTCATCGAATTTCAGCTTAATAACACGGCTTTCGTAATAGACCGGTCTTGTAGCGCCGTCCTCTACGGCCTGTGTCATGTCATAAATATCGATATAGTCGCCGAAAACTTCACGGGTATTTCTATCTTTTGCAGCTATAGGTGTTCCGGTAAATCCAATATATGTAGCCTTCGGAAGGCTGTCACGTATAATACGTGCCGTTCCGACCTTTATCTCGCCGGTCTTGGCATCCACTTTTTCCTTCAATCCATACTGGCTACGATGCGCCTCATCAGCCATAACGATGATATTACGACGCTCTGAAAGCGGCTCTGATGACTCTTCAAACTTCTGCATCGTAGTAAAAATGATGCCATTTGCCTGCCTGCCGTCCAGCCAGTCCTTCAAACCAATGTCATTCTTACCGGATGTCTCTGTCAATTTCCTGCAGGTAGCATGCACCGGTTCCTGACGTAGAAAATCCTTACACTTAGCAAATTGACCATAGAGCTGATCATCAAGGTCATTACGGTCTGTAATTACTACGATAGTTGGGCTATCCAGTGCTTCCTGCAGAAGATGCGCATAAAAAACCATAGACAGAGATTTCCCACTGCCCTGTGTATGCCAGAATACGCCACCTTTACCATCAGTTACAGTCGCGTTCTTTGTAGATTCGATAGCCTTTCGGACTGCAAAATACTGGTGATAGCCAGCCAGAATCTTAAACTTCTTCAATCCCTCATTGGAGAAGCAGATGAAGTTTTTGATGATATCCAACAGGCGCTCTTTTTCAAACATTCCCTCAAAGAATGTATCAAACTGAGCGTATTGTGTATTTTCATAACTACCGTCTTTTGTTTTCCATTCCATGAAGCGATCCTCGCCGGAAGTGATGGTTCCGGCCTTGCTGGTCAGATGATCGCTGATGACGCAAATGCAATTATAGATAAACATCGACGGAATTTCCTGCATGTAGTTCCTGATCTGCAGATAGCCCTCGGAAGCATCTGTTTCCTCACGGGATGGCGACTTCAGCTCAATAAGCACAACCGGCAGACCATTCAGGAACAGGAGCACATCCGTACGCTTATTGCTGTTTTCAATGAAAGTCCATTGGTTTGCTACAACAAAGGAGTTATTATCAGGATTTTTGTAGTCGACAATATAGACGAGACCGGAGCGCTCCTCGCCCTTAACGAAGTACCGAACTTCGATTCCATGCTGAAGATAATCCATAAAGAGTTCATTCTTCTGAACAAGTTCAGCATTTTCAAAATTCTTCAATTTGAATAGCGCATCAGCAATAGCATCCTCCGGCATTTTCGGATTCAGCCTGTGCAGCGCTGATATCAATTCTTCTTCATATAATGGGCTACGGAAGTCACGCTCCAAATCCGGCGCGTAGATATATCTGTATCCCATGTTCTGGAATAATTCGATTATCGAATTCTCATAGTCCGCTTCGGTATAAAATCCTGACATGAGTCTCACTCCTTCGTTTATTTCTCACATTATCCTCTTCTTAGAGGTGCTTTTCATTCATCTTTACTCCGTTTCAAACAAGAATTTAGCGGCTTAAAGGTCAAGGTCGGAGACATCAATTTCACCGGACATGAGCTTTGGTAGTAGAGCATCTCGCATATTTGCAAGCTTTTCATTCTGGAGTCCATTTGCAAATATGACATCAAAAGCCGAATGACAAAATGCATCAAATTCTTCTACAAGCTCTACCGGCGGTAATATGATAGGTTCTGTCTCTATGAAACCGGAGATATCAAGATTCTTAATGCCTGTTGTCCCGTTTTCATACAGGAAAAAGACATTTTTGTCATACAGATACTGCCAATAGTAATACACAAACATGCTATAGCCCGACTTAGGTTTCATTGCTTTACAGAAATTTGTGCAAACCATACCCTTGTCGTAACGATCAAGGAGTGACTGAGAAATTGATGCAATCCTTCCTGTTGATTGTGTGGGACTTCCTCCGGAAAGCTCTACAACAACATCGCCAGCGACGAGATGCTTTGCAACATAGTTCTTTGGCAAAATAAATCGAGTAGGCATTTTGCCTTTGTTGCCACTTTTGACATCAGGGATGTCAGCACCACGAATGCAATAAACCATCTCAGTATTGTTGCCGATTGGAGAATCCTTTCCCCAGTCACCGGCAATCATGGTATCAATAATGTCGCTAAAAGTGCCTGTTTCCCAAGAAGAAGATTCAGGTGCATCGATGAACCATGATTTGAAGATCGATTGAGCTTGCGCTTCTAAATTCTTGTTTACCTCCGTATTCTTTTCTATTTTATCGTCCAGCGTAGATAACACCGAAGCAATCTGGCGCTGTTCTTCTATAGAATCAGGAACTAATACTTCGATACCTCGCATTGTACTTCCTGAAACTTCCTTAAAAGTGGTACCGCTGCCGAGATTCTCGATTCTATCCTTGTTATATTTCAGCAGATAATACAAGAACATATAATCTGTATCCTCGTTTGGGACAACACTTTTGAAACCTTGATTCGTGCAGACTTCCTGATTGGCTATTGCAATATATCCGATAGGCGCTCTGGACGAAAACAGAACCGTATGTGCAGGCATCATCTGTGTGGGACAGCTTTTTAATCCTTGCTCCGTTATATTTCTCTCACCGTGTGATATGAAGCGACCCGAAAAGCCCGCTAAATCCTTCGGCGTAATCCACGCAATCGTGCCACAATCATAGTTTTCTGCTTTTTTTGTTGAAGGAGTAGCACCTCCTACAACTGTTCCTAAATCACCTATAGTACAAGTTTTCCAACTGCTCATCATGTCACCATCCTAACCTATATATTTTCTGTGTGCCAATTTTACATTGCTTTGTTTTACCATCGCATATTGCAGTGTCGTATCAATCCGCTTATGGCCAAGCAGCTGCTGCAGTTGCTCAATCGGCATACCTTTGTCAATTGCCATCGTAGCAAGTGTGCGACGGAACTTATGCGGATGTACTTTCTCTATATCCAGCCTTTTTCCAAGCTCTCGAAGCCTACACTCAATGCCTCCAATCTTCAGCCTCTCATGCGGAGCCCGGAGCGATACGAACAGTGCCGGATTATCATCAGTACGTTCGTGCAGGTAGTTCTGCAAATGAATCTTAGCCCGTGCGTCAAAGTACACCATCCGTTCTTTGCTGCCTTTACCGAACACGACACATTCCCGCTCCTCGAAGTTGATGTCATCCCTGTTAAGCAAAACCAGCTCTCCGACACGCATTCCTGTTGAGGCAAGCATATCTATCAGTGCCAGATCTCTTGGTTCCTCGCAATTGTCGCGCATTTTCTCTAAGGCCTCATCGGTATATGTCTCCTTGATAGTCGAGGCTGCCTTCACCTTATGGATACGGCGTGCCGGGCTCTTTAGGATATAATCCTCATCCTCCAGCCAAGAGAAGAAGCTCGACAGAATTCTTCTGATATTGTCCACCGTGACCTTGCTGGAGTTTTTCTCCTGCTGATATTCTGTCAGGTATATACGCAGGTCATCCGTTTCCATCTCTCGGACATTCTTTTTAACCTTTACTGTCATCGTTTCTATCGTAGTCCGATAATAAGTCAACGACTTTTCGGAGCATCCCTCGATCCGCTTTGCCGCGAGAAAATTATCCAAAAGCTGTTCATTTGTTAGTGCCGCATTTACTTCTTCCTCCGTCTCGCTTACTTGCTTATGGAACAAAGCGTGTTCCAGCACTTCCTGAAGTCTTTCCAACTGCACATTGTTGAGGCAGCCGAGCATACCCTGCATAACCTCGTTAATTACTTTCTGTTTCATAGTCAGTTCTCCTTTTCTGTAGAGAAAGACTACGGAGTGGCAATCCCTCTTTTTAACTCTTGCCACTCGCAAGAGTTATGGTTGGATGTTAAACAAGAATTTACTTGAGCAAATACAGCTTCTTTGTCGCTCATGGTTAGTTGATTATGCGCCTTTTGGATACGAACAACCTGCAACATGGTCTATAGTTCCTCTGTCATCAATAGCTGACTTTGTTAGTGGTTACTCTTATAAAGGTGCAGAACTTGTCGAATCTGACACAGCAATGGCTACAATTAAAAACTTTGACCGCAAAGGTGGCTTTAAACTCGACGGTTATAAAGAGATTCAGCCATCGGCTAAATTAAAGCCAGAACAACACGCTGAGTTATTTGATACACTCGTAGCTCATACCGACTTAACCCAAAATGCTGAGGTGATCGGAAATGCAGAGCCTATTCTGAGTATGTCAGGCTACAAGGACATCGTCTTCTCGATGGATGTAGTCAAAGTGCTTCCCAAAGAAGGCGTTTCAAGATTCCTTCTTGCTGCACTATTACAGGACGGCAGGTTCAAAACTCACGCACTGGGGTATGTCAATGGCACTACTGTTCTTCATCTCAACAAGAAAGCGTTGCCAGAGTTTGAGCTGCCACTTCCATCAGATTTAGAGGAACTTGCGCCACTTGCTAATGCTGTTGAGGCTATGTATCGTCAGATTGCCGATAATATTGACGAATCAACACATTTGGCAAACCTCCGCGACACATTGCTCCCTAAGTTGATGTCCGGGGAATTGGATGTCTCCGAAATTGACCTTTAAGCTGCTAAATTCTTGTTTATATCCGTATTTATCTCGATTTTTTCGTCTATCACCTCCAAGATACCAGCAATTTTGCATTGGTCTTCATACGAGAGCTCAGACACTTCGTATTCCATAATGGCATTTTTATCACCACGAGGCATCTTTGTTCCCTTTGATGTAGCCATTGAATAATCAAAAAAAGTGTCATCTGCCAGCACATAATGCAAGAATCTGCTGCTTACTCCGTCCTTTGCCCTAAAGACAAGAACATCGTTAGAACATCCTCCGTCGAAAGTTGCATACCATATCTTCTTGAAATACGGTCGAATATTCGAGACCAGAACATCATTCTTCATAAAAGCCTGTGTCTGTTCTTGAGTAGGTAAGGATGCGGCTTCAGTTATACCACCTTTGTTCGGTAGCATATTCTCGGTTGAAATATAGGTGTTCTCATCAAGAGCCGACACCTTTATTTTTCCTTTTGCGTACTCGCAGATGTCTGAAAGTTTATATTTCATACCCAATCGCCCCCAGCTTCCTACGAATTTCGTCCTCAAGTTCATGAGAGCGCTCAAACATATCGGAAAGCTCCGATGTCAGTCTTGTCATTTTCTCTTCAAACGGCTCGCCGTCATCTTCCTGTTCTTCAATTCCAACATAGCGTCCCGGTGTAAGAACGTAATCCTGTTTTGCGATATCCTGAATCGTTGCTACAGAACAAAATCCCTTTTCATCCTCAAGTGTGCCGTTCTGGAATGCTTCAAATGTATCTGCGAGTTTTTGGATATCTTCCTCCGTAAAATCACGATGCTTACGGTCTACCATATGTCCCATCTTGCGGGCATCAATAAAGACTGTTTTACCTTTCTGTTTTTTGCCCTTTGAAATGAACCAGAGCGTCGCAGGGATTGTTACACTATAGAAGAGCTGCGGAGGCATAGCGATGATGCCTTCGATAAGGTCATCCTCGATGATCTTCTTTCTGATCTCACCTTCGCCACCGCTCTGAGAAGACAGTGCTCCATTTGCAAGAACAAGTCCGATCTTGCCATTTGGTGCAAGGTGATGGATCATATGCTGAATCCATGCAAAGTTGGCATTACTTGCAGGCGGGATTCCGTATTTCCAGCGAACATCATCCATCAACTTATCCTGTCCCCACGGATTATAGTTGAAGGGAGGATTGGCCAGAATGAAGTCTGCCTTCAATGTCGGATGAAGGTCATTCGTAAATGTATTGGCATGATAAGCGCCAAGGTCTGCATCAAGGCCACGAATCGTAAGATTCATGATGGCCATCTTCCAAGTGTCCGGATTGGCCTCCTGACCATAAATTGAAATCGAGCCGCGATTGCCGGAATGTGCTTGAATAAACTTTGCACTCTGTACAAACATACCGCCACTGCCACAGCAGCAATCATATACACGGCAGTTTGAATATGGCTTCAGGATTGAAACCAGTGTGTTTACGATGCTTGACGGCGTATAGAATTCACCACCGCCTTTGCCTTCCTTTTCGGCAAACTGAGCGATACAGTATTCGTAAGTTCTACCGAGAACGTCTCGGTTACCTTCGGTCTCTCCCATATCCATGTTGGTAAAGAGGTCAACGACATCTCCGAGGACTCTCTTGTCCAGATCTGGACTGGCATAATTCTTTGGAAGCACGTTCTTGAGTTTCTTGTTATCGGCTTCGATTGCACGCATAGCATCATCAATAACCGTTCCGATTTCCGGCTTATGCGCTACTGCCGCGATCTTATCCCAACGAGCATCCTCCGGCACGAAGAATACGTTATCCTCAAGATATGCATCCGGATCATCCTCGAATCCATCTCCTTCGGCCACAAGCTGTTGATATTTCTTGTCAAATGCCGTAGAGATGTACTTCAGGAAAATAAGCCCAATTATTACGTTTCTATATTCTGATGCCGGGATATGTCCCCACAACACGCAGGCCGCATCCCAGATTTGTTTTTCAAAGCCGATATTGGCAGTATTCTTTTCAGCCATTTACTTTGTCCTCACTTTCAGTAGTTTCATCAGGTATCATCTCCATAATATCGGAGACATCGCAGTTCAAGACGCCACAAATTTTAGCAAGTACACTTGTGGTGACATTCTCATCCTTTCCAAGTTTTGCAAGGGAAGAAGAGCTGATCTTTGCCGCTTCTCGCAGCTGAGTTTTTGTCATGTCTCGATCAATTAGCAGTTTCCATAATTTCTTATAACTTGTTTTCACTTTGAGCCTCCTCTACATTCCACGATTCACCATAAAGCTCACAATGGTTATCAGAAAGTTTAAGCACCTTGTTATCTGTAATGATCTTTCTCGTCTCTGTTGTATATGCATCCTGCTTATCAAATGCAATGAAAATCTGCTTTTTACTGTCAGCGTATATTTTCATAATCCCGTCGATGGAACCGTCGCTTATATTTTTTAGGATCAGTGAATCGTGTGCTATAGCCGGGAGCGCTGTAAGATTCAATACTGAAAGATCAAATATCACCATCCCTTTGTAATTAGACCCGGTTCCGGTATCGTCCGGTGTTTCGAAGCGATAACTGTTATATTCGTTAAAATGCAAGTGTGGTGGCTTATGACGTTCAGCAAAGAGGGAATCGTTGTATTCCTTCATCTTATCGTTTATAGCCTGCTCAATATCCGAGAGTATTGTTTCTATGGCGCTTTTCAGCATATCGTCGGCTTTTTTTCTTGCATCCTGCAGATCGGTCAATGTCAGATACGCTTCATTCTGAGTTTTTAAGGCATCAACCCTTCCCTTTATCTCGGAGTGCCTATCGAGGAACTCTTTTGAAAGGTTTCCAACCATACCCAGTTCCCGGATCTGATCATTTACTGACGCCACTTGACTCTGAAGGTCTTCAATTTCACGCTGCACACTGTCGCGTTCTGCTGCGAACTGACCGTCCAGTATTGAGGCCAGCTTTTTATGATAGCCCTCCACCTCATAGAGCTTACGGAGGTTGACTTCCGGAAAGAACTCCTGCAAGCCGGAAAGATCAGCTTCTGTGGGATAAAGTCCATAGCTCAGGCTCATATCAAGCAGACTTAACCGACGCTTTTTTGTTTCAATGCTTTCTTCAAGCCTGAACTTTTTATCTTTCAGGTCAGATTTCAGCTTGTTTTTCTCTATATCTTCTTCCGAATGTGTTTCCACCTGCTCGGAAGTTAAAGTATCCAATTCCACCTGCAAAGAATGAATCTCCGCGAGGTTCTCGTCATATTTTTCTTTGCCGCCGACAAGATCTGATACAAAACGATACTTACGAGCTTCTCTGTAAGCGGATAGCTTTTTCTTCTGCTCCTCCAGCCTGCTCGTGTAATCTTCTATGTCACGATAACGGTCAAATAACTTGACCAGCCTGTCTATGGACTTTTGCATCCCATCTCCCGGTATGCCATAGAGTGGTTTGCGTTCATTGGTATTATCCTTACCGTACACTCTGAAGAAGCTGCTCATAGTGGATCTGAAGGATAGCCCTGGAAAATCCATGTTGTATTTTTCCTTAAGCCAGTCTACAAACTCCTGCCGGGTTTTAACACTTCCGGTAAGCTCATATCCTTTTGAGCAAACCTGAATTTCTTCCGGAGAAGCTGTATTTCGGGCAAAGTAATATTCCTTCCCATCAAATTTAAAGGTAAAGAAGATCGTGTGATCGCCTATATGCTTCACGCCATCGCTGGCAATATAGGTATTACCTCCAAAAACAAAATCTATGGCCAGTAGCGCTGACGATTTTCCTATGGAATTAGTGCCGTCCTCTTTTCCAAGAACAACATTAAGGCCATCCTTGAACCTTATCGGAGGTCTTACCTCATCCTTTTCTTTAAATGCGGGAGACAACATTTCTACAAGCATTTGTAAACTTCCCCCTTTTCATTAATATCAACAGCTCGAAGCGCATAAAGGCAATCCATAACCGATAGAAAATCGGTAGGATCGTCAAGTGACGGCTTCAAAGCGTTATATAAATCTTTTACCAGTTTCGATCCATATTGAAGTTCTTTCAGCACCTTTGGTATTAAAGCCAAGGTGCTATTTTCATATGAATATAACTTATTCGGTAATTGCATTAGAACACCTCACAGCTTTGTATAAAGTAAGAAACCACAATCTGGCAAAAAATATCATCCTGAAGAGTCACTCTATGTACCTTGTTGGAAATCTCCGTAAATATTTCCAGTTTACTTTTATTTGCTTTCTTTAGGCGGCGGTAAATTGCCTTCATCTGATCCTGAACTTCTTCATAATCAATGACTTTTCTCTTATCAAGACTGATCATGATTTCGTGTATTTTCAGAAAATATGTGGTCACATAATTATTCACTGACAAATACAGTGCCAAGTCCTGTGCTGGATCAATCTTCTTATTCAGCTCTTTCGGATCAAGTGCCGCCTGAATCAGGTCTTTTTCCTTGAGCTTTTTAATTCTGGTAATGACACCGGTGATTCCTTTTTCAAGAGGGAGATCATCCAGTAACCGGACGCTCTGCTTATGAGTTGCAAGAACCTTCTTTTTGTCTTGCAGCTCTTTGCAGAGCTTTTTGTTGTCATCAATCAGATATGTTGCATGACACATAGGGCACATGGCAAGAAGGTTCTCTGGCTTTGCTTCCGCGCTTTTGTCTATGAGGCTAACTTCATATACCTTCTCGGTTTGGCCATTATTTGAAACAGTGAGTTCTCTTCCGCAGTTAGGACAAAATCCTGCTGATTCTGTAAGCAGGTATTCTCCGAACTTATTTTTTAGTTCAGCCGCCCGCTTCTGTTGTTTTTGCCTTTCAAGTTCATCCTGTTGAACAAGACCTGCCGTCGTCTGAATTATTTCTACCATCCATGCGGCAACTTTTTCTCCAACATTATCAGCATCTATTGCAGCGTCATATCCTCGCAGATCGTCCGCCATCAAAGACCTCTGAGTCTCATTTCTTTCGTTGATTCTTTTTATAAGAATTTCTGGAGTAAGTCTGTAGACTATCGTCTGCGCAAGCTTCTTAGACAGACCTCGTTTTGCATAATTGCGCAAGGTCTCGTCCTTTGTCTTTACGGATGGATCTTTACTCGATCCCCATTCCTCTTCAGTAACAGTCGTGATCATAGCCATAATCTCACGGAGAAAATACGGCACATCATCGCCGTCGGCCATGTGCTTCTTCAATATTGAAAAAAGCGTCTTAAAATCCAAAACTCACCGTCTCCTTTCTCCACAAGATTTGAACCACGCTGAACCACGTTGAACCAAACAAGACCCAAACTGAAGATACCCATTTTGTATATTGGTCTCAGCTTCAAACAAGCGTGCTCTGACATATCTTTGGGCGCAAAAAACGACCGTAGATATTATAGCACGAAGCAAGTCAAAAGTCAAATATTCTGTTCGAGATATGGATATTAAGTTTGCGTTTTGAATGAAGCATCTGCCGTGTAATGCATCGTCTGATCAACGATGGCTCACGTTATTCGGCAGCTAAGTAAATATGTAACACAGCTATCTGATGAGCAAGAAAGCTGCAATCCGAATCGGAGAAATCCGGAGGACTGCATTCTCTTTCTATAGGATAACTGCGCCCTTTTGAGATCTCCGGTTCGCGAAATCGAAAATCGGAGGTCTTAAAATGACAAACAATGACAACAAGCGTTACTTTCCACTTCGTGACCCGGAGAATCCCTTCAAGGTCACACTCACCCCTATCACCGAGGAGCAGTATCGTTCCCTCTATCCGGACATCTGGGCTACCCAGAAACGTGAGCAGTATCATGGGCGCTGCATGTGCCCGAAGTATTATCTTTGGAAATGCGACGGACAATGCGATCTGTGCGAACATCACGCTCCCGATACTGTCT
>OHFH01000666.1_pt1 | contig 10684 bp, 4 predicted proteins | sample 1567401 | NCBI WGS metagenome assembly OHFH01 (sample SAMEA3879542, study PRJEB24766) | human gut metagenome | biome: human-associated habitat; feature: feces | place: USA | collected 1985/1987
GCCGTTTCGGCGATACGGTTGAGCTGTTTCCCGATGAGCTTGGGGTCGGAGGTTTCCAGCCCGTTCAGTTTCACGGGATTGCGGTACGAGCCGTCCTCGTTGAACTCGACGCGGGCCTTGAAGTGTTCCAGATCCTTGCCGATACGCCGTATCAGGTCGTTGTTCTTCTCTATCTTCTCCGTGATCTGCTCCAGCTTGTAGCGGCTCGATGATTTGCCGCGCACGAATGCCTGGCGTTCGCTTTCGAGCGTGGCGATCTTCTTCTCCAGGCGGGCCTTGTCCAGCAGGTCTGTATTTCCCGAGAGGACGGCTACATACTCGGAAAAATTCATGCCGCTTTTCTCGTCGATGGCCCCCTCGTCGATGGTACGGCTTCCCATGTTGTTGGTCTTGAGCTGGCGGATGAACAGTTGCTTGTTGTGCAACAGCCCGAACTTGTAGGCGTCGAGCGACTTCTCGACGGCGTATAATATCACGTCCACCTTGTTGTCGGCATGGAGTTTGGCGATCTCGTTCCCGGTGCGTATTCCCCGCCCGTCGCGCTGTTCCAGGTCGCTGGGACGATCGGGTAGGTCAAGGGCATTACTGCCCTCTTCCCCCCTCAGAACCGTACGTGAGAGTTTCCCCTCATACGGCTCAAGCTTTTCTAAATCTCTATTCTTATATAGAGACCGGCTCATACTACTTCTTTCTGTTGTCATTGGATTTGAGGGATATTTTGAAACATTCGTCATGAACCAATATATTGCACTTTCGTCCTTTTTGAACGGTTGGCAGTACATTCCATGCCTTGTGCGTATCTATCGGCTCTCCACATATTGGACATATTCTCCCTTGCTTTTCCCATAGGTGAAGCAAAGATTTACGTCCTTTTAGTGATACAAGCATTTTCGACTTCATTCTCTTGTTGAAGTATAAACGACAATCCGTGTCAAATGGATTCATATCTCCTTTAATCTGCGTATATGGCAGGAAAGGGAATGAAGACGAGAGCGTCAGCAATGTTAGCTGGTCATCCTTCCCATTTGACTTCTTGAACTTGGCAGCAAATGTCCAACTATTACCTCGGATGTTATGCCAATAACGGTCTTTAATCCATCGCTTCCCTTTCTTGGAATGGCGACGTTTAGCCCATTGCCATAGGGAGAGGAATATTTGATGGTCAATTCTGTGAAAAGAATCACGCGTTGCACCATGCTGATAATAAGCTCCCCAACCTCGGATTTTAGCGTTCAACATTCTGATTAAAGACTCCTGCTTACAACCCTTATTGCCTTTTATCACCTTACGGATATTCTCCATAAAGCGTTTTTCGGCTTTCTTGGTCGGCTTGGTCAATATTTCATTGCCGTATTTGCGGATATTAAAACCAAGAAAATCGAACCCGTCACGAATGTTGGTTATCACCGTCTTTTCTTCAGACAGGGTAAGCCCTCTTTCCGCCATGAACTCGGCTACCAAAGGCTTGATTTCGTTTTCAAGCGTTTCTCTGTTCTCACAAGTGATGATAAAGTCATCGGCATAACGTACCAGATTCACCATTGGAGAATAATGTTCCCCTTTTATGGTTCTTCTTTTATATCTCTCTGCGAGAACTTTCTGCAATCCGTCTAATGTCATATTGGCAAGCGTGGGAGAGATTATACCACCTTGAGGTGTACCCTCCTCTGTCGGGAACATCTGTTTATTAAAGATATAGCCACATTTCAACCATTTTCGGAGCATCGCCTTATCCATCGGAATGTTGACGAGTAACCATTCATGGCTGATATGGTCAAAGCACCCTTTTATATCCCCTTCCAAAATCCATTCGGGAGAATAGCCTTTTCGAAGGATATTATGACATTGCGTTACTGCATCCATACAACGACGTTCCTTACGGAATCCGTATGAACGAGTATCGGCTGTCGTCTCAGCTACTGGTTCCAATGCCATGAGGTAGAGTGCTTGCATGGCTCTGTCTTTTAATGTAGGTATTCCCAATGGGCGCAGTTTGCCATTACTCTTTTTGATGTGAACTCTTCTCAAGGGCTTCGGCTGATAGCCTCTGCGTCTGAGGTCGTTTATTGCTTGCATTTTTGTTTCGGGTTTCTCCCATGTTTCCATGTCCACTCCGGGGGTGTTGCCACCTCCGTTAGAAGTAACTCTCTTTACGGCTAAGGCTTTTGCGTAAAAAGAGTGGGTCAGCGTCCACTGCAAGGATTTCACCTTGTTGTGTTTGCCGTCCTTTTGAGCCTTTACAATACGTGCTTGTAGCTTTCTAACAGACAGCTCTGCCTTAGTCCAGTCAATGCTGTCCCAAAGCGTTTGCTGATTGTCAGCAGGTGCACACGATGTTTTGTTCTCGTTCATTTGCTTTCCTTCTTTTGAAAGTTCTAAAAGTTAATTGTAAAGAATCACCATTTGACAACACTCGACTTGCTTGCCTTCCGAATGTCGTCACAGAAGTCTGCCCACTTTCGTGTCGGATGATGTTGTCTGCACCAGCTCGTGATGTCGACTCAATCCGTATCCGTTCCATTACAGAACGGCATTCGCTTTTTCTGTTATCTTATACCTGCATACCATTCAGCGTTCATTACTGTCTGCTTACCTATCAATCTGTATGACAGGAGATATACAGGCTTACCATGTTCCACATAGATAACTGACGGATAGGTTAGGTTCTGTCTCATCCTCCGGCGGTGCTTATATCCGTGTAATCCTACCATGGAGAGGATTAACCGACCGCTTCCCTTTTGGGTAGAGTGTGCCAGTATCTTACACTCTTTCGTGACATTACGAAGTTTACTAACAGTTCGCTTACGCTAACCATACTATCCAGCCTCGCCACTCTACGGTATGATACTAACCGTACTTGACTTTCCCTCACGGTGCTGTCTCGTCTTACGAAAGTGTACTTTGTCCCAACCGCTTAATACAGCATTAAGGTGCATCGGTCGGTAGGCTACCGCTGACGGAACAGCGGGTTAAAGCTGATACCCGTAAGTATCATTCCAACAATTATCTATGCGACTTCATGTCGCACCCAGGGGCAGTCCAGGTGGTGTATCGCCACGCAGCGTTTCTGCGCGTTCACTCCCGTCCCGAGCATCTCGGTCGATCCGAAGAGTACGCGGATTTTTCCGGCGTTCATACCGGCGATCATCTCCTTGCGCGCTTTTTCCGAGGTCGCCTCCTGGATGAACCGCACCTCGCTTTGGGGTATGCCGTAATCCTCCGCGAGTTTACGCCGTATCTCGGAATAGACGTTCCACCCCGCTCCGGGTTTGTAGGTTCCCAGGTCGGAGAATACGAACTGCGTACCTTTGTACGCCTCGAAACGGCGGTAGTAACCGGCAATCATACGGGCGCAGTGGCTCGCCTTGTTGTCCACGTGGTCGCTGTATAGTTCGGGGTCTATCATACGCATATCGAGCGACATCTTGCGGGCGTAGTCTGTGGCAATGAGCATTTTCGCCTTTTCCTCCCGCTCCGAGAGCGGCAGGCGGTCCAGGAGCGTGGCATCGCCCGATTTGGCGAACTGCACCAGCCGTTCTATGAACTCCGTCTGCTGGGGTGTCGGCGGGATATTGTGCAATATCTCGTTCTTTTGCGGTCGGTCGATCCCTATATCCTCCGCCGAGCGGTAATCTGTAATCTCGGAGTAGAACATGGCCAGTTCGGGAACCTTGATGAAATATCGGAACCGTTCTTTCTGCACGACCTCGTTGGTCACGGAAAACTCGTAGTCGATGGTTTTCTTGGCAAATATGGCCGCCCAGGCATCGAAGGTGCGGATATTCTGACGCTCCAGTTCCTTCGGGCGCAGGTACTTGAAAAGCAGGTACAGTTCCGTGAGCGAGTTGGAGATGGTCGTTCCCGAGAGGAACGTCGCCCCCAGGTCGCGGCCCGTGCGCTGCTGTATGGTACGCAGCGCGAAAAGCATGTTGAGCGCCCGCTGCGACCCCTCGGGATTTCCGAGGCCCGCCACCCGGTCATGCCGGGTCGTGAAAGTCAGGTTCTTGAATTTGTGGCTCTCGTCCACGTAGAGGTGGTCGATACCCATGAGGCGGAAGTCCACGGCGTCGTCCTTGCGTGTTTCCAGCGCGTGCGCCACCTTCTGCAACTTGGCTTCCAGGTTGGCCTTGCGTTTCTGACACCCTTTCATCATGGCGCGGGAAACGTCCCTGCCTTGTGCTTTGAGCACTTCGAGGTTCTCCTCCACACAGTCCAGCTCGGCCTGCAATATCTCCTGCTGTATCTCCGGGGACTGGGGTATCATGCCGAACTGTTCGTGCGAGAGGATCACGGCGTCCCAGTCGTTGTTGCGTATCTCCCGGAAGATGCGCTCACGCTTCCGGGGTGTGAAATCCTCCTTGCCCGGGTAGAGGACTTTGGCCATCGGGTAAGCGGTGCAGAACGTCCGGGCTATTTCATGGATGTTGGCTTTCAGCCCGATAATCATGGGTTTGTTGGCCAGCCCGAGGCGTTTCTTCTCGTAGGCCCCGCAGCACATGATAAGGGTCTTTCCGCCGCCCACCTCGTGGTCGATTATCCCGCCGCCGAGCAGTTTGTCCATCCATATCGCGTCCTTCTGGCTGTCATACAGTTTGTCGATTCCCAGCCCCTTGAGGTCGAGGTCGGGGAATTCCTGGTGCGTCCCGTCGTACTTCGGGCGCACGTAACAGTTGAAAGTACGGTTATAGAGGTCTGTCAGGCGGTCTTTGAAGTCGGACGACTGCTCGCGCAGCCATTCGGGGAAAGCACCCCGGATCTCGTCTATCTTGCTGTTGGCGAGCTGTATGGCCTCCCCGTCACGCACCTTGACCTCCCGCCGTTCGCCGTCCACCCATTTGAGGACGGTCTTGGTGATGTCGGGCGAAGTGTTTTGCAGGGCGTGTTTCAAAAGATGCAGGCCGTTGTACTTACGGGTCTGCGCGCTGACGGCATACTGCTCCGTGATCTTCACGTTCGTCGCTTCCGCCTTCACGCCGTACTCGTCCAGGTTGGAGGCGAAGGTGATCTTCACCTCCGTATCGAAGAGCGAGGAGGCGAAACGCTCGTAAACACCTTTTGGAATCCACCGTTCGCCCAGGTTGAAATCCAGGTCGTCGAAAGCGATGGGTTTGGGCGTCGCCTCGCGCAGAGCCTCCAGCGATTCCCGGGCCGGGGCGTGGTCGGGATTCTCCCGCAGGAACGCCTCGATCCGTTCGGCTTTCCCGATGACATTGCCGGCGATGAACTTGTCGGCAACCTCGTAGCCGTCCGTTTCCGGGTTGTAATAGATGCGTCCTTTCAGTTCCCCGAGTATTCCCTCCACGGTAGTTCCCGTGAGTGAGGCCATGTAGTGCGGTTCCACCCGGCCGTACTTGTTCAGGCTGGCCACAAGGGCCTCCGAAGCGTCGTCGGCGTGCGTGATCTCATCGGGATTGAAGGCCACGGGACGCTCGAAGATGTCGGCTTTGCGTGCCTTGCCGTCGATGTAACGCTCCAGCGATAGAATCTCCGTCCCCCGCGCGTCCATCTTGATCAGGTCGAGGTTGCGTTTGTCATTGAGCCGTCCGAAGCGTTCGGTGAAATTGTCGTAAAGCCGGTTGAGCATCTCCCGCAGGGCGGGGTTCGCCGTCAGCGTTTCCGCCTCGTTGTTATAAAGGTGGTAATAGGCATCGCGTATCTCGATATACATGGAGGCTTTCGTCCGTTGTGCAGGCGTGAGTTCCAGCGGGTGGAACATGGGTTGCAGGGATTCAATCTCCCGCAGGTAGCCGACCCGGTTTTGTCCGTCCGTGACGAGTGTCCCCTCGCGGAAATAGGGGGCGACCTCCCCCTCGAACGGGCGGGGTTTCATATCCGCCTCCCGTTCCCGCTGTTCCGGGGTTTCCTGCTGCCGGGCGCTTTGTCGGCGTAGTTCCGCCCTCCGTTCCGGGGTAAGCGACATCATCATCTCGTAAAAGCCGTTGATCGGCGGGTTGTCCTCCCAGTTCAGGGAGGCATACAAGTCTTCGGGATCACGCTCCGGTGGCGTCGTTTTCGGCATTTCGCTCTTCTGTTCCTCCGGAGAGGAGGCCGGGGCGAATAATGAGGGTTGTCGGGGCGTCTTCCGCTTTGCTCCCCGGCGGCTGTTCCTTTTCTTGGATATACCGAGTTCTGCCTGCCGCCGCTCCTCGGCGCTGAAGCCGAACAGATCGTAGAGCGTCAGCAACGGTTCCTGCTGCACGTTTACCGGTTCGGCAGCTTGGGTGGCAGGTGCGGGAGCCGCCGTTTCCACCGTGTCGAAAAGCGACCCGGCGAAGCCCTCCCGCGGTTTCGGTTCCGTTGTTCCGCCCACGTGCTGCACGGGTGTATCCGTCATGCCGAAATCTTCGGGTTTTGGCGGGTGTTGCTCCCACAAGCGATTCTCCCGCTCCTTCGACCAGGCCCCGAAGTCGGCCAGATCCTCCCCGGTCGGTTCTCCGGCGGGTGTGGCGGCAGAATCCGGTAACGCTTGTCCGGGTTTGTTTTCGATTCGGGTAATCTCCCCGGTTTCGGTATCGACATGGTAGCCCTGCGCCGCCATTTCTGCGACGACGCGGCGTTTTTCCTCCTCTTCCCGCTGCTGCTGAAGGTTACGGGCGTCGGCGATAATCTCCTTGACGATTTCTCCGGCAAGGCGGGGCTCGTGTCTTTCGGCACGCTGGCGTTCCGCCTGACGGGGACGGGACAATTCCCGCTCCGGTGTACCGGGTGTCTGTTCCGGAGCATGTTTCAGGCAATAACTCTCGTTGAAATGCCGGTTGAAATCCTCCGAGAGCATACGCCGCATCTCCCGGTCGATGCCGTCCACGCCCTCCGCGTGGGTGAACTCCATCGCCGGTTTGCCGTAGGGGTCTTTGCCTACTTTGGCCTCGGTATGGATCACCCTGTCGAACGACTGGAAAAGGTTGTTTATCCGGATGCCGTTCGACAGCTTGCGGGATTCGATGAAATCCTGCTGCCGTTCGGACAGTTCCCCCGTGGCGGCTTTCTTTTGCAGGATAACCAGGTCGCTGCCGACCTCCGTCCCCGCGTGTTCTGTAAAGAGGTTGTTCGGCAGCCGGATGGCCGATACGGGCTCGCAGCGGTTCATCAGCCACTCGCGCACGGGGCGTCCCTGCTCGGCGTTCAATACTCCCTGCGAGGTGATGAATGCCACCAGGCCGCCCTCGCGTACCATATCGACGGACTTCATGAAAAAATAGTTGTGTAGCGCCCGTGTGCCTTGCCGCCGCACGGGGTCGGTATGGGTGGAGAAGAACGGGTCGAAGAGCGCCACGTCCCCGAAAGGGATGTTGCTCACGGCCACGTCGTAGTAACCGGCGTATTTAGGTTCGATGCGCTCGAATCCCTGTACCCGCACCCGTTTTTCGGGGTGCAGGTGCTTCAGGATCAACCCCGTGGCGGGGTCTTTCTCGAAGCAGGTGATCTCCGCATAGGGGTCGTGGAAATCCACGGCATTGACGAAAACCCCCGTTCCCGCACTGGGGTCAAGAATACGTTGGGGGGCGATCCGCGTATCCCATATCGCCTCCACGATGGCGTCTGCCACTTTCGGGGGCGTGTAAAAAGCCGTCAGGACGGAGTTCTTGATCCCGTCCATGTAGCGCTTGTATTCCCGTTCGTCGGAAGTATTCGCCCTGATGACCTCGTGCAACTCGGCCACGAGCGTTGCCATGCCGTCCTTGTCCGGTTTCCCGGTGGGGTTTTCCAGCACTTCCTTGATGGCGCCGAAGCCGCTGTATGCGCCGAGTGTCCTTTCTTCTTCGGGAGTCGGCGCCCGCCGTTCCCTGTCGAGCGTGAAGGCCGTCTTCAGCGCGTCGATATTCTGGCGGAGGTGGGTTTTCTTATTGAATGCCATCTTCGAGAAGTATTTGGACGGTTCCCGTCAGTTCGGTATAGAACAGTTCGTAGTCGGGCGTGTCGGCGAAGTCGTCCGTGAGGTCGTACTTCTCCAGCACCCCGCGGCAGAGGGGCAGCAGGCGTAGAGCCGCCTGCCGGGCGGTATCCTCGGGAATCTCCGCCTCGAATTCCCTCCAGAGGATGTTTACCAGCGTGTTGTAGGGTGAAAAGTGCAGTCCGCGGCAGAGTTCCTCGCGGGCAATTTCTTCGGCTTCGATGTGGTTGCAGCCCGAACGGATCGCCTCGCTGTACGCTTGGGCGGCGCTGTCGGCCCGCTCGGCGATGAACTCACTTTCGGCGATGAGTTCCGGGTGGCTGTCCTTGAGGTAGGATAGTAACGAAAGTCCGTAATAGGACAATTCCCCCGTGGGGGTATGGTGTTGCTTGTCTGGCATGATAAGAATTTTTAGTGGTCGTTGATAATCGGGGAAGAGAAAGGCGCCCCGGGTTCCCACCCGAAGCGCCGACCACTGAAAAAATCCTTATCAAACAAGCGTATCTCGTTATGACAGGTCTTTTCCAGTGGCAAAGGTAACGATTATTTCCGTTTGTTCCTCTTTCCCTGCCTGGGAGTATCGCGCGGTTCGAAAACGAACGAGGTCTTGAACTGGTCATCGAGCGTGAGGGCCGCGTCGAACGTCCCGCCGCCGTTTTTGACGAATCCCCGGATCGTGCCGGTTTTGCCTTTGGTCAGCAGTTCCGCAAGCTGCTTGTCGGTCAGCTCCTTGCGGGCCACGGTTCTCCATACGGTCAGGCCGCAATCGGGATTCTGGCACTTGGCGAGTTTGGGATAGAACACCACGGGCCTGCCGCAACGCGGGCAGGCTGTGTCACTCTCCGCGCCGTCGATTCTTGCTTCCAGCAGTTCTTTGGCGATTTGCGAGGCGAAGACCTCGATACCGCGATGGAACGTCGGGGCGTCCATCTCCCCGGTGGCGATCTTCGAGAGGGCCAGTTCCCAGCCGCCCGTCATGGCGACATCGGCGATCTTCTTGTCCTTGACCACGGCATACACGGCCAGTCCCTTGTCCGTGGGTACAAGCGACTTTTTCTCTCGCCTGACATACTCGCGGGCAAAGAGCGTTTCGATGATGGCGGCACGGGTGGCGGGCGTGCCGATGCCGGCATCCTTCATCGCCTCGCGTTCGGCCTCGTCGGACAGTTCGCGTCCGGCGGTTTCCATCGCCGCCAGCAGGCTCGATTCCGTGTGAAGGGGGCGCGGCCGGGTCTGTTTCTGTTCCGTGACGCATCCCTTGACGGGCAGCTCGTCGCCTTGCACGATGTCGGGAAGGAGGGTCATGTCCTCCTCTTTCTCCTCGACAGATTCATTCAGGACGGCCCGCCAGCCCGTCTCGACCATGATACTGCCGCGGGCCATGAAATCATGTCCCGCGCTTTGCAGGGTAAGGGAAGTGTTTTCTTTCACGCAGGCCCCGGAAAAGGTTTCGAGCATCCGCCCCGCGACCATCTCATAGACGATGCGGTGGTCGGCATCCAGTTCGGAGGGGAGGTTCTCGGTGGGAAGCAGCGCGTGGTGGTCGGCGATCTTTTCGTTGTCCACGCTTCGGCGGGAGAGAGATGCGGTATCCATCCTGCCCGCGTATTCCGCGAAACGGGGATAGCGTGTCATGTTCCCGATGAGTGCCGGAATCTCCTCGGCCACATCTTCCGATATATAGCGTGAGCCGGTACGGGGATAAGTGATGAACTTCTTCTCGTAAAGCGACTGGGCGATGTCGAGCGTTTTTTCTGCCGAAAAACCATACCGGCTGTTGGCCTCTTTCTGGAGTGTCGTCAGGTCGTACAAGAGAGGCGGCTGTTCCCTGGCCTCCTTGCGCTCCACGTTCACGACGCGTACCGTTCGGGCGCCGATAACCTCGGCGCGGGCTGCTTCCGCCTTCTCCCTGCCGTCGAATTTCTCCGTGGAGAGGACGGTGAACTCCGTATCCTCCTTTGCCGTGGAGAGCTTCAGCCGGAAATAGGTGGCGGGCTTGAACGCCTTGTTCTCCAGGTAACGGGAGCAGATGATCGCCAGCGTGGGGGTCTGCACCCGTCCGAGCGACCAGACGCCCCGCCCGGCAGCCACGGCAAGCGCTTGCGAGGCGTTGATACCGACGATCCAGTCGGCTTCGCTGCGGGCTTTGGCCGAGAGGTAAAGGTTGTCGTATTCGTTGCCGGGGCGGAGGTGTTGTAACCCCTCGCGGATGGCCCGGTCGGTCAGGCTGCTGATCCATAACCGCACGAAAGGGGTGCGGCATTCCAGGTAAGAGTAGATGTAGCGGAAGATCAGCTCCCCTTCACGCCCCGCGTCGGTCGCGACGATGATGCGCTCGGCCATGCCGAACAATTCCCGGAGAATACCGAGCTGCTTCACGACACCCGGGTCGGCCTTATACTCTTTACCCTCCCGAACCTGCCGGGGCAGGAGGATGAACGATGATGGCAGGATAGGCAGGTTTTCCCGGCGGAAACCCGCGATGCCGTACTGTTGGGGCATTGCCAGCCCGACCAGGTGGCCGAAGGCCCAGGTTACGGCATAGCCGTTTCCCTCGATAAAACCGTCTTTACGGTTCGTGGCTCCCACGATGGCGGCGATCTCACGCGCCACCGAGGGCTTTTCTGCGATAATTACTTGCATGATGATTCGGATTTTTCAGTGGTTGTTTTCTTGTAGTTCTTCTTCTTTCTCTATTTCCGGACGGGCGATCAGCCGGCGGTCGTAATAGACATGGTTGCCGTTCCCGTCGTAATACTGCCGTCCGTCGTCCGCCTCCTCCGGGGGGCTGCG
>OHFH01000682.1_pt1 | contig 10470 bp, 8 predicted proteins | sample 1567401 | NCBI WGS metagenome assembly OHFH01 (sample SAMEA3879542, study PRJEB24766) | human gut metagenome | biome: human-associated habitat; feature: feces | place: USA | collected 1985/1987
AATATGCGGATGATGCCAGCTCCACGCTCCGTCAGATCCGCCGTCAGCTTGCCTCTACCGGTGAAAAGATCCATTCCCAGCTTCTTTCCATGGTAAACGGAAGCTACCGCACCTATCTGCAGGACGCAGTGATCACTATGCGGAATAACCGGTATTGTCTGCCTGTCAAAGCAGAATGTAAGGGGCAGGTTCCGGGTATGGTGCACGAAAGATCCCAGACAGGTTCCACGCTTTTTATCGAGCCTGCAGCAGTAGTGGATCTGAACAATAAAATAAAAGAGCTTGAGCAGCAGGAGGCTGAAGAGATCGAAGTGATCCTTGCTATGCTTTCCGCCTCTCTTGCCGAGCATGCAGATACCATTCTCCGAAATGGGGAACTGATGACAATTCTCGATTTTGTCTTTGCCAAAGCAGAGCTTGCCATGGATATGAATGCAACAAGACCTGTTCTGAATGAAAATGGAATCCTGCGGCTGCGCAAGGCGCGTCATCCGCTCCTCAAAAAGGACAGCGTTGTACCGATCGACATTCATCTGGGAGATAGCTTCAAGCAACTGATCATCACAGGTCCGAATACCGGCGGTAAGACAGTTTCCCTGAAAACAGCCGGACTTCTATGTCTGATGGCACAGGCAGGACTGCATATTCCGGCTCTCGACCGGAGCGAGATCTGTGTATTCCGTGAGATTTTCGCGGATATCGGGGATGAACAAAGTATCGAACAGAGCTTATCCACCTTCTCCTCTCATATGACAAACATTGTCCACATTATGAAGGAGGCTGACAACCATTCCCTGTGTCTGTTTGATGAGCTTTGCGCCGGAACAGATCCGACAGAAGGTGCTGCCCTTGCGATCGCGATTCTCTCCACCCTGCAGGCGCGTGGCTGCTTTACAATGGCAACCACCCACTACAGTGAGATCAAGATCTATGCCCTCTCTACAGACGGCGTAGAAAATGCCTGCTGTGAATTTGATGTAGAAAAATTAGCTCCAACTTACCATTTGCTGATCGGCGTTCCGGGCAAGAGTAATGCCTTTGCGATTTCCGAAAAGCTGGGACTTTCCGATAAGATCATAGAAAAAGCACGTCAGCAGATCAGCAGTGAGCAGGAAAGCTTTGAAGATGTCCTGTCCTCTCTGGAAACAAGGCGTGTCCAATTGGAACGCGAAAGAGCCGATTTCAATGAACAGAAGCAGAAGCTGGAAAACAGACTTGCCGATCTGACCAGAAGGGAAGAAAAACTGCAATCCCAGAAGGACGATATTTTGCGAAATGCCAACGAACAGGCAAGAGATATTTTACGAGATGCCAAGAAGGTGGCAGATGAGACGATCCGCTCCTTCCAGAAATTCGATGACAACAGTTCCATGAAGGAAATGGAGCAGAAACGTACCAAGGTGCGTGAGAAGATTTCCGAAAAGGATTCCAAACTGACGCTGAAAGCTCCCAAAGTTCCGAAAGGCTCCAAGGTAAAAGCAACAGAGCTGCATTTAGGCGACCGCGTCAAGGTACTTCCATGAATCTGCGCGGAACCGTCAGTTCCAAGCCCGATGCTAAAGGTTACTTATTCGTACAATGCGGCATTATCCGTTCCAAGGTGCATATCAGTGATCTTGTGCTGATCCCCGAGGATGATATCACGGCAAGTACGATCTCCCACTCCAGCTATGGCAAGATCACGATGGCAAAATCTGCCAATGTCCGTACAGAGATCAATCTGCTCGGTAAAACAGTGGACGAAGCGCTGAACGCACTTGATAAATATTTAGACGACGCTTACATGGCACATATTCCTTCCGTCCGTATCGTGCACGGAAAAGGAACCGGTGCTCTCCGTAACGCAGTACAGACACATTTACGTGCACTTCCTTATGTTGCATCCTTCCGACTCGGTGAATACGGCGAAGGTGATGCAGGCGTTACGATCGCTACTTTTAAATAGAAAGGGGTTTTACTATGGTTGCAAAACAGAAAATACTGATCGTGGATGATGATGAAAATATCGCAGAGCTGATCTCCTTATATCTGACAAAAGAGTGCTTTGAGACTATGATTGTTTATGACGGTGAATCCGCACTTTCCAGCTTTGAGACCTTCCAGCCCAATCTGATCCTGCTCGATCTGATGCTTCCGGGCATTGACGGTTATCAGGTATGTCGCGAGATCCGCACCACTTCCAGCGTTCCGATCATCATGCTGTCCGCCAAAGGCGAAGTATTTGACAAGGTACTCGGTCTGGAGCTTGGCGCCGACGATTATATGGAAAAACCATTTGATACAAAGGAGCTGGTTGCCAGAGTCAAAGCAGTTCTCAGACGTTTCAAATCAGGAAGTGTTCCGGCGGAGACAAATGCCAATACGAAAAAGGTCGAATACCCGGATCTGACGATCAACCTGACAAATTATTCTGTTATTTACCGCGGAAAAACAGTGGAGATGCCACCAAAAGAGCTGGAGCTCTTATACTTCCTCGCATCTTCTCCCAATCAGGTATTTACAAGAGAACAGCTTCTCGACCAGATCTGGGGCTATGAATATATCGGCGATACCAGAACAGTTGACGTTCACATTAAGAGACTTCGTGAAAAAATAAGCGATCACCCGAACTGGCATTTATCAACAGTATGGGGAATCGGTTACAAATTTGAAGTCACGAGAGAATAAGGGAGCATCCATGAAGAAAACGCTTTATCTGAAATTTGTTCTGGCGTATGTTATCTTTGGATTTTTCAGCTTTATTGTGGTAGCAACCTTCTCCTCTTCTCTTATCAATGAAAGAGTCAAAAGTGAAAATGCCGAATCACTTTACGCAGAAGCATCCATGGTATCAAAAACATATGCCGCCGAGCTTTACAACAATGAAATTACCATTGAATCTGCCTATCATCAGCTACATGCACTCGGAACATATTTGTCGTCTACAATATGGCTTGTAAATCCTTCCGGAACAGTACTGGTTAATTCCGATAAACAGCCGGATGTGGCAAATCCACAGATCATTGACAATTTTACACCATCTATCACCGCTGATTCCTACTATACGACCGGTGATTTTTTTGGAGAATATGAACAGAATATGCTGATCATTTTCAGCCCGATCACATCCAATTATAAGATCCAGGGATATGTGATCATTGCAAAGCCGGTTTCACTCTTAAATGAGCAGGGAAACGGCTATCTGACGATCATGTACATCACCATGGTGCTGTTGCTTTTACTTTCCTTGATCATCCTTCTGTTTTTTACGGAAATGTTTTATATTCCGCTGCGCAAGGTCATTTATGCCACAGAGCAGTATGCCAGCGGTAACATGCACTATGAATTTACCGTTGAAAGCAGTGATGAAATGGGCTATCTTGCCGGAACGCTGAACTATATGGCAAGCGAGATCGCCAGATCGGAAGACAACCAGAAGAAATTTGTTGCAAATGTTTCCCACGACTTCCGCTCTCCGCTGACTTCAATCAAGGGTTACCTCGAAGCAATGCTCGACGGGACGATCCCACCGGAAATGCACGAAAAGTATCTGCACATCGTATTAAATGAAACAGAACGTCTGACCAAGCTGACAAACAGTCTGCTGCAGCTTAACAACTTAAATACAAAGGGCATGGTGTTGGAAAAATCTGTATTTGATATGAATCAGGTGATCCGCGATACGGTCGCAACCTTTGAGGGTTCCTGCGAGCAGCGGCAGATCAGCATTGCTCTCACTTTAACAGGAAATGTCATGCATGTGGTGGGCGACAAAAGCAAGATCCAGCAGGTTTTATACAATCTGCTCGATAATGCCATCAAGTTTTCCCACAATAACTCTACGATCACGATCGAAACAAGAGAAAAGAAAAATAAGCTGTTTGTTTCCGTTAAAGATACAGGAATCGGAATTCCAAAAGACAGTCTCAACCTGATCTTTGACCGTTTTTACAAAACCGATCTTTCCCGTGGCAAGGACAAGAAAGGAACCGGTCTCGGTCTGAGTATTGCCAAGGAGATCATTCATTCCCACGGCGAAAACATCAATGTCATCAGTACGGAAGGGGTCGGTACGGAATTTATCTTCACGATCGCCCGCGCAGAGGATGATGACGAGGATGAGGATGAAGAAATGACTGAAGATAAATAACAGTTAAAAAGGAGCTCGCATAGAATCGCAATCACGTTTGCCTACCCTGCGATTTCATAGTTTTATTTACACGTGTTCCCCTGCCACAAGGAACCTCTGCGTATGCAGAATCGGCTTTGCCGATACGCAGAGGCTGCATAATGGAGTTACAAAAGTAACTCCATTACATTTAATAAAAGCGTCTGTGGCGGGAACCCGGTAAAAAAATGGTCCTTTTTTATATGCACTCCAAAAATTTTTTGAAGGCAGCTTGTCCTTCCGGTGTTCTTTTGTAAACACCTGCACATCCCAGCACTTTTGCAAACACAAATCCTATTTCTTTCTGCACAATCGCATGAAGATTCTCTTCTGTGATTTCATAGTTTGGCAGCCATTTTTCTGCCCAATCTGCATGTATTTTGGTTAAATCGCTTTCCCGCAGATCCTCATTCTGCAGAATTCTGCGTTCCAGCTCCGTCATTTCCTTTTGCAATCTAGCCGGGAGAACTGCCAGTCCCATCACTTCAATCAAACCAATATTTTCTTTTTTTATATGATGATATTCCGGATGTGGATGATACACACCTAACGGAAACTCTTCTGTGGTAATATTATTTCGTAACACCAGATCTAATTCAAACAGATTTTCTCTCTTTCTTGCAATTGGTGTGATCGTGTTATGCGATACTCCTTGCGTTTCGCTGAAAATAAATGCTTTTTCATCTGTATATTCACGCCAGCAAGACAGAATGCAGTCAGCAGCCCCTACCAATGACTCTGTGTTATGCCCCTGTAGACGAATAACAGACATAGGCCATTTCACAGTTCCGGCATGAACATCTGGAAATTTTTTTAATGAAAATTCTGTCTCATAAGGTGCTTTAGCCATTGCAAACTCATATTCTCCACCTTGAAAATGATCATGACTTAATATGGATCCACCTACAATTGGCAAATCTGCATTTGATCCCACTGTATAATGCGGAAACTGTTTTACAAAATCCAATAATTTGGAAAAAACTGCCTTATTTATTTTCATTGGAATATGACGATCATTGAAAACAATACAATGTTCGTTATAGTACACATACGGCGAATACTGTAAATTATATCGTTCTCCACACAATGTAATCGGAATAATTCTATGATTTTGCCTTGCCGGATGAGAAATATGTCCGGCGTAACCTTCATTTTCTTTACATAGCAAACAACTCGGATACCCAGATTTCTTTGCTTTTCCCGCCTTTGCAATATCACGAGGATCTTTTTCCGGTTTTGATAAATTGATGGTTATATCCATTGCACCAAATTCTGTATTTACTGTCCATTTCTCATCCTTTACAATTCGATCTTTTCTGATATAATTTGTTGCCTGGCTAAACTGATAATAAAAATCTGTTGCAGCTTTAGGAGATATATTGTATTTATCCCAAAACTGCCTGCGAACCACAGATGGGTATGGTGTCAATATTCCCATAATCTTTGTATCAAACAAGTCCTTTTCCGTAATTGTTTCTTCCTCCAGCATTCCCTGCCGACATGCATATTCCAACATATCGTTTAAGATCTGTGACAATTCTCTTTCTGATCTAACCTCTTTCGCAGTCCCTTCATGCTCTGTCAATTGAAATAATTCCAGAAGGCGATTTGTCACATATACTTCATCTTCCGGGTCAACCAATCCATGGTTCAATCCATATGCTACAAGTTCATTGATATACTCATTAATCATAAAACCACCCCCATTTACACATTCTAATATCCATTTGGATGACTTTTATGCCATTTCCATGCTGTACCGATAATTGTTTCCAAATCTGCATATTGTGGATTCCATCCTAATACTTCCTTTGCTTTTGCACTAGATGCGATCAACATAGATGGATCTCCTGCCCGACGTGGTTCTTCCTTTGCCGGAATTGGATGTCCTGTTACTTTTCTTGCAGTTTCCACAACCTCTTTTACCGTAAAACCAACTCCATTTCCAAGATTAAATATATTGCTGTCATTTCCATCACAAAGATACTTCATTGCAAGAATATGAGCCTGTGCAAGATCATTTACATGAATATAGTCTCTAACACAAGTACCATCCTTTGTGTCGTAGTCCGTTCCAAAAATAGAAATATACTCTCTCTTTTCATTTGGTACCTGCAAAATTAAAGGAATAAGATGTGTTTCCGGATTGTGAGCCTCTCCAATCTTTCCATTAGGATGAGCCCCGCAAGCGTTAAAATAACGCAAAGACACAAATCTTAAGTTATATGCGTTTGCCGTCCATTTAAACATTTTCTCCATAGACAATTTTGTTTCACCATAACAATTTGTCGGAAGTGTACGATCCGATTCCATAATAGGAATTCGCTCCGGTTCTCCATAAGTTGCCGCTGTAGAAGAAAACACAATCTTATCTACACCATGCGCAACCATGCTCTCCAACAGTACTTCTGTACCACAAAGATTATTACTATAATATTTCAATGGCTTTATCATACTTTCGCCTACTTGCGAACTAGCTGCAAAATGAATAACTCCATCTATATTTTCTTTATCAAATACAGAGTCAATAAAAGCTCGGTTACGAATATCTCCTTCATAAAACTTCGCTTTCGGATGAACCGCTGCCCGAAAACCTGTTTCAAGATTATCTACAACCACCACATCCTTTCCTGCATCAATCAACTCATAAACAGTATGCGAGCCAATATATCCGGCTCCGCCTAATACTAAAATGCTGCCCATAACTATTCCTCCTTGTTTTTTTGTGTATCTTACATTACTTGAATTCCGCCATATTTACGAATTTTAAGTACATCACAAGCACCATCTCCAAATACCTTTTCTATCTCTGTTTTATATAATGTGACAATATCATTTGGTACGAATGCCTGTATTGTTCCGGCAAAGCCACCACCATGCACTCTGTTTGCCCCCTGCCCGCCTAAAATCATATCGCTGACAGCCAATGCAATAGAAACATTTTGATGTTCCACATCATGGCACACATACACATTCTGCAAATACTTATAAGAAGAATCACCTGACTCTTTAACTAATCTCAAAAAATCTCCAAATCTGTTCTCTCTCAATGCTGCCACTTCTTTTTGCACTCGCTCATTTTCACACACATAGTGAATCGCTCTAAGCGCTGCCCGATCTCCTGCCTGTTCTCTGATGCGTGGAAGATTAGCAAGTACTTCTTTTTTCGTAACCTGTCCAAGCACTTCTTTTCCCAAACAAGCCGCCGCTCTTTTCATTTCTTCCGGAATTGCTGCATAATCCGATGTCAAATCTGCATGTGAGCCTTTTGTATCGGTAATACAAAGACTATATCCATATCCATCCAGGTCAAACTCAATCCGCTCCACCAATGGTGCCACCGGATCCTGAAAATCAATATGTGCCAAACTTCCAATGGAACACGCCATCTGATCCATCAATCCACATGGTTTCCCAAAATATACATTTTCTGCAAATTGCCCAATCATGGCTATTTCAACAGGAGAAATCTTTCCATCATTAAACAGCTCTGACAGAATTGTTCCCATCAATGTTTCAAACGCTGCTGAAGAAGACAATCCAGCTCCTATCAACACATCACTGGTAACAAAAGCCTGAAATCCGCCTATCTGATATCCATATTCTTTTGTTTTTGCCAACACCCCTCGAATTAATGCATTTGTTGTTGCTTCCTCATCCTCTCTCATACCCAGATCATCCAGATATATCGTGATCATCTCATATCCGGCAGATATAACTCTGACACACGGCTCTTCCAAATTGTGTACAACAGCTATTGCATCATTATTAATGGAGGCTGCCAACACCTCTCCGCATTGATGATCTGTATGATTTCCACCTATTTCACTTCTGCCCGGTGCACTAAAGACAAAGATTTCTCCCTCTCCAAAATGTTCTGTATAACTCTCTATCGCCTTAATATAACGCTCTCTTTCATACGATATTTTTTTCTCATCCACATAAACATCTTTCAATGTTTCATCATACATTCCATTTTTTATTTTTTTTATCAAATCATGTGTTATCACAAACTCATCTCCTTTTCTTTTTCAATCTTAGCATTTGTCTCCTCTACATTCATTCCGGAAAGGATAAACATAATAAGCACATCCATGGTCTTGCTTTTCCCATCTTACTATGCGTTTTATCAATCATTGATCCAAAAAAGATGTCTGTAAATCCGTCAAATAATTTTGAAACAGCAATCAGAGTTCCCACTATTCCGGATGCCAATCCAATCGTATCTGTCAGATATACCATCACAAACGATGTCAGAAATGCATACACTACATTTCCTGCAATATCACCAGATCCATATCCTATCTTGTTGTACCATTTTAAGCATTTCTTTTCCTCCATCAGAATCCTCCTTCACTATTTGTTATTTAGAAACAATTTTATCCTTTTACAAACGGAATTAATTGGAACTGAAACTGAAATGCTTCCTCAGCAAACCGATATTTATCCAAAACATCCGGTCCGCAGCTATTTGAACCAATTCCATTCATTGCATAATCCATACAGAATACGATGCTATCCGATTCTTTCAATTCGTAATTGTGTGATACCCGTTCTAACTCCTCCTGTGTATAAACAGAAGCATTAAACGAAAATGGATTCTTTGAAACTGCTGCAATTCCACATTGACCATTTGTAAGCTCTACATAATCACAGTCATAATGGCTTCCATTCTCCTGTGGACGAATATAATCCTCATGCATCTGAGCCACCTTAGAGCGGAATAATCCATGACAGGAAGCCTGATGTTTATCCCGGTAGCTTTCCTGTGGTCCCATTCCAAAATAAGTAATCTCATCCATTTTCTTATTCAAAAACATCCGGATTCCAAACCTTGGCAGATCTGGGAATTCTTTATCTTTTATTGCCTCTATAACTGCCTCTATTTTCCCGTCTTCATTGATTTTCCATGTCATTTTCACATCCAAAATCTTTTGTACGGTATCAGCTACTACTGCCACATGCTCCATGATCAACACCCCGTGCTTGTTCTGAAGCACTTCTATGCGGTATGCTCTGGTATAGGCAGCATCATAATGTGCCTTTTTCCATTCCTGTTTTATATACATATCGTTATCCGTCGGAGCTCGCCAAATATTCAATTCCATTGGATGGTTCATATAGCTTCTTCCGGCAAACTGCATGTCCTCAAACAATCCGGTACGCTTATCTAAAACGTAAGTAAAATCCTTTGCCTGTAATACGATCTGCCTATCGTTTTCCTTGACATTAATGGTTCCGATTGCTTTTTCCTGCTCCATCCACTTTACAGCCTGTCTGTTTCTATCATCCTCATTTGCAAGCTTCATTTCATCAAAACCTAATTCATACCCCTGTTCAAGCAACGGCATTTGCTTTTTCAACCGGTAAATAAGCTTCAGATAAACCTTACCGGTATTCGGAACCTGCAGCTTCAACTCCACCTCCGCATCACTATGGGGTGCTGCAACAACATTTGCCAGCTTTCCTTTTTCCACAGTCAAGCCATCCTGTGTCATTTCATAGAAAATATCCACATAATTATTCAAATCATCAAAATCCATATAATTGTGAAGAACTATCTGTCCGTTTTTCTGATCATAGGACACAACCCTAACCGGACGATAGACATTTTTATATTCCAGCAGTCCCGTATGCGGTGTACGATCCGGATAGACAAGTCCGTCCATACAGAAATTTCCATCATGTGGGAATTCACCGTAATCACCGCCATAGAAATATTTGTCCTTTCCATCTGGTGTCTTTCCTTCATATGTTGCATGATCACACCATTCCCAGACAAATGCGCCGATAATTCGCTTTTCTGGTAAGATGACTTCCAGATAGTCCTCAATGTCACCAGGGCCATTGCCCATTGCGTGAACAAACTCACACAAGATAAATGGCTTTACGCTAGTAGGGTCTGCAAGATACTTTTTAATTGTCTCTACAGTCGGGTACATGCGGCTTACCATATCAAGACAAGACTGATCATTCTCGATTCCTGGAGGTGCCCAAGTTGCTCCTTCATAGTGAACTGGACGTGTTGGGTCATATTCCTTCGTCCACTTTCCAGCATCAATCAGATTCTTTCCATAACCGCTTTCATTTCCAAGAGACCAGATAACAACACAGCTCGCGTTCTTGTCACGAATTACGTTTAACATCATACGATCTACAATCGCATCGTGGAAAGCCGGATCCTGAACAATCTTTCCAAACTTTCTATAAATCGGTTCTTCACCAACAAGATCCATAGTTCCATGTGTCTCAAAATCAGCCTCTGCAATCACGTAAAAGCCATACTCATTACAAAGCTCAGTAAACCACGGTGCATTCGGATA
>OHFH01000685.1_pt1 | contig 10429 bp, 9 predicted proteins | sample 1567401 | NCBI WGS metagenome assembly OHFH01 (sample SAMEA3879542, study PRJEB24766) | human gut metagenome | biome: human-associated habitat; feature: feces | place: USA | collected 1985/1987
AAGTATTTACAAAAAAGAATTATTGTGTTAAAATATAATTCAAAGTAGATAGTTGGGCAAAATTTTATATATATAATTTTGTTCAACGATTTGCTAAATACTTTAGAGAGGCGGTATAAATAATGAAAAAGTTATCTGCAATCCTTGCATCAGCAACAGTTATTGCTATGGCTAGCGTGCCGGCTTTTGCCGCTGGTATCAACAGCGCAGAACAGGCTGTACTTGACAAGCTTTCAGAAGTAAACACAAGCTACAACGGTGGTTTTATTACTAATGCTGATGAGATGCTCAACCAGGCTGAAAACTACTTCAACACTATTGACATGACAGACGCAGAATCTAAGGAGATTATTGCGGACATCAATGATGCTGTAGATTACCTTAAGTCACAGGGTGCTTCAACTGTTAAGGATCTTAACAAAACTCAGAAGCAGGAGCTCTTCACTTATGGTCAGAAGGCTGCTAATGTTATAGGCGTTACAGTTTCTTACGACAAGGCAACTAAGACTGTTTCTGCTACTGACAAGAACGGCAACGCAATTGTTAGCACAAAGGTTACAACTGACAGTAAGGGTAACACAACAACTACAAGCAATGCTATTGCTACAACAGGCGCTAATGTAAACACATTCGCTGTTGCTACAGTTGCAGGCGCAGCAGTTGCTCTTGCAGCAGGTGCTACAGTTGTTCTTTCTGTTAAAAAAAGAGAAAGAGCTTGATTGTAAATGTCTGATATGAAAAATACCAGACACAGGCATAAAAAAATTGGTGGGAAGGGTTTTTTAATTCTTCCCTCTATATTTTTTGTGGTAATTTATCTTTTAGGCTACCTTGTACTTATGCCGTCATCTTCTTTAATTTCGGCAGCAGGTCTTATGTTTTCGGACTCTGCAAGAGATTATTCCACAGAATATAACAATATATTTGTGCCGGTGTCAGAAAACGAAAATGAAACCGATTCAAATAAAAAACTGCCTATAAGTGAAATCCAATACCCAAAGACAGGCGAGCAATTCGGTGAACTTATCATAGAGGATTGCTCTATTGACAATAACCTTTTCTTCGGTGACGGAAATGTTGCACTGCGAAACGGTGTAGGCATATATAACGGCAGTTTTATACCGGGTTACGGAAAAACAATTCTTGTAGCCGGACACAACAATACATATTTTAACGGACTTAAAAACGCTAAGGCAGGGCAGACTGTTACCATTAAGACAAGCTACGGCAATTACACATACGAAATTACCGATACGGCTGTAAAGAAAGCGACAGACACCTCTGCGTATGATTTAAGCGCAAATGAAGAAAATCTCATAATGTATACCTGTTATCCGTTTGACGAGCTTGGTCTTACAGATCAGAGATTTTTTGTGTATGCAAAATATGTTTCAGGTCCTCAGATTGATAAAACATCAAAGGAGGGCTGAGTATGTCAACAGTTAAAAAGATAGTTAATATATTGCTTTCACTTGTGCTTGCGGTGCTTTTAACAGTGCTTGCGTATGCTGTTTCGCTGCAGTTTACACTGTTTAATGACAGCTTTATGCTTGACAATATGAACACCTGCAATTACATAACCGAGAAAAAGGACGAGATAACAAGCAGTTTGACCGACCTCGGTTATGCAAGCGGACTTGAAGAGGACTTTTTCAACGGCTTGCTTGATGAAATAATGATTCACGATGATACTGAAAAGTATATACAGGATTATTATTCGGGCGAGGGCAGTGTGATTGATAAAACAGCTTTTAAACAGGCGTTTAATACAGCGCTTGACGATTATATAGAGCAAAAGGGCATAAGCGCCGACAGTGTTTCGAGCGAAAACAGGGAATACCTTATAAAAGAGGCGGCTAAAATTTATAAGCAGTCACTGGAATTGCCGTTTTTCGGAACATTAGCGGGCAGATTTCAGAATGTTAAAAAGCTGTTGCCGTTTGTAATTGCAATATGTGCAGTGCTTTCGGCGCTGATTTGCGTAATATTTGTATTATCAACAAAATGGAAACATAGGGCAGTGCGCCATATTTATTATGCAACAGCCGCCACATTTTTGACAACATTGGTATTGCCGATAGTAATTTTGCTGTCAAAGAAGATTGAAACCTTTAACATAGCGTCAAGAGCAACATATATGCTGTTTGTATCGTGTGCAAATAACATTATAATGTGCGTGCTTGCGTGCTCACTGTTCTTTTTAATAGTATCGGTGGCATTGTTCTTGGTTTATAAACAGCTGTATAAAAAAGCGGTAAGCTGATTTAGAAAAGTATTAAGATACCCGATTGTAGCAAAGGCTATAATCGGGTTTTTGTTTGCTGTTTTGCAGTGATGAGGTGGGGAAAATCAGACTAACTTTTTAAGAAAATGACAAAATTATAAATTATGACTAAGTTTCAGTCGGGCAACAAAGTAAAGCAAAAGCTAAACTCTCCGTCCCGAAGTAAAAAGTTTGGTCAACCTTTTCAAAGGTTGTGGGTGTGGGCAACGCCCACAAATACTTTATGCTATCGCAAATTTTGATAGCCAAACGGCTTGCCGTTTGGCGGCTTGAACACAATGGCGAAAGCCAATGCGACAGCAACAGAGAAAAGATACTCCCTATAATTTGTGCCGTCATTGCTACTCAATGACGGCACATTATTTTAACTATTCCCCTTTTTAAGGCTATCGCCTGTTTTCAAAACATTGTCTTAGCACGCAAACAGCTTTGCTGTTTGCGCCCGATAATTTGATGTAAGTGAAACTTTTTATGGGCTCTGCCCAAACCCGCAAGCCTTTAAAAAGGCTTGACCAAATTTTTTAATTATTTTACCAAACCATAATTACACCAACTTTTGATAAAGAGCCTTAATTATTAATCTTAGCGATGAAACACACAAAAAATACCCGACTATAGCTTTTGCTATAATCGGGTAAATGTTTTTTATATAAGAATTACTCTTTGCTCTTAATGTACTCGTCAATAGCTGCTGCGGCTGTTTTGCCTGCACCCATTGCAAGAATTACTGTAGCAGCACCTGTTACAGCGTCACCGCCTGCATATACGCCCTCACGAGATGTAAGACCGTGCTCATCAGTGATAATGCCGCCCCACTTCTGTGTTTCAAGGCCCTTTGTAGTAGCCTTGATAAGTGGGTTTGGTGATGTACCGATAGAAATAACTACTGCGTCAACATCAAGTACAAACTCGCTGTCCGGCTTAACAACAGGTCTTCTTCTGCCGCTTTCGTCAGGCTCACCGAGTTCCATCTCAACGCACTTCATACCTGTTACAAACTCGTTTTCATCACCGAGAATTTCAACAGGGTTGTTAAGGAGCTTAAAGATAATGCCCTCTTCCTTAGCGTGCTCAACTTCTTCTCTTCTTGCAGGAAGTTCCTCTTCACTTCTTCTGTAAACAATGTAAACTTCATCTGCACCAAGACGCTTTGCACAACGGGCAGCGTCCATAGCAACATTACCGCCGCCTACGATAGCAACCTTTTTAGCGTGCATAATAGGTGTAGCGGAATCCTCTTTATAAGACTTCATAAGGTTTGTTCTTGTGAGGAACTCATTTGCGGAATAAACGCCGCAAAGGTTCTCGCCCGGAATCTTCATAAATCTCGGAAGACCTGCACCTGAACCGATAAATACTGCCTCAAAGCCCATATCGTCCATAAGCTCGTCAATAGAGATAACTCTGCCGATAACCATATTTGTTTCAACCTTAACGCCGAGAGCCTTAAGTGTATCAACTTCTTTCTGAACGATTGACTTTGGAAGTCTGAATTCGGGAATACCGTAAACAAGAACGCCGCCTGCAAGGTGGAGTGCCTCAAAAACAGTTACATCGTAACCCATTTTTGCAAGGTCGCCTGCGCAAGTAAGACCTGAAGGGCCTGAACCTACTACAGCTACCTTATGACCGTTTGGCTCCGGCTTATTTACAACAACATCTGTCTGAGCATTGTGCCAGTCGGCAACAAATCTCTCAAGTCTGCCGATACCTACAGGTTCGGTCTTAATACCTCTTACGCATTTTGACTCACACTGTGTTTCCTGTGGGCAAACACGGCCGCAAACTGCAGGAAGTGAGCTTGATTTTGAAATTACATCATAAGCACCCGAAAAGTTGCCCTGTGCAACTTCCTTAATAAAATCAGGAATTGAAATATGTACCGGACAGCCCGATACGCAAGGCTTATGCTTACAATTAAGGCAACGCTGTGCCTCTTCGATTGCAACTTCCTCTGTGTAGCCTGTAGCTACCTCAAGAAAGTTTTTATTTCTTACATTAGGCTCCTGTGTAGGCATAGGAGCTTTTTTAGGTGACATATTCGGCATAATTACTCAACCTCCTTCTTAAACAGATTACAAGCTTCGCTGTAAGCCTTACGCTCAAATTCCTTGTACATAGCGCCACGCTTCATAGCCTCATCAAAGTCAACCTGGAAGCCGTCAAAATCAGGGCCGTCAACGCAAGCAAACTTTGTTTCGCCGCCAACCGTAAGACGACAGCCGCCGCACATACCTGTGCCGTCAATCATAATCGGGTTCATAGAAACTGTGGTAGGAATGTTGTAAGGCTTTGTTGTCTTAACAACGAACTTCATCATAATAAGTGGACCGATAGTAATTACAAGGTCATAGTTCTCGCCGGCTTTAATCATCTCTTCGAGCGGAGTTGTAACAACGCCCTGTCTGCCGTGTGAACCGTCATCTGTCATAACAATAAACTTGTCTGAACAAGCCTTGAATTCGTCTTCAAGAATAACAAGGTCTTTGTTTCTGAAACCGACAATAGAGTGAACCTCTACGCCGAGCTCGTGGAGCTTTTCAGCGATAGGAAGTGCAATTGCGCAGCCTACGCCGCCGCCTACAACGCAAACTTTCTTGTAGCCGTCTGTATGAGTAGGAACACCGAGCGGGCCTACAAAATCGTGAAGGCAGTCGCCCTCATTTAAGTGGTTGAGTTTTTCTGTTGTAGCACCGACAATCTGGAAAATAATACGAACTGTACCCTTTTCTCTGTCATAACCTGCAACAGTAAGCGGAATACGCTCACCGTCCTCGTCAACTCTAAGGATAATAAACTGACCCGGCTGTGCTTTCTTTGCAATAAGCGGAGCGTCAATTTCCATAAGAGTAACGGTAGGGTTGAGTGATTTCTTTTTAACTATCTTATACATCTCAAATCTATCCCTTCGTATAATCTTTTTAAATCCAACACATAAAATCGCATTGTATGCTTAATAATAGTTTATCACAATAGCATTAAATTTTCAATACAAATTCGTCTTTTTTCATCATAATCCTTAAGCACTTTTTTCCAAAACAATGTACATACAGCCGTATAAATTCATCTTTTATTGTAAAAATATATTTGATACATTTTCAAATTCGCAGCAAAAAATCCGATTTGCAAAAAGCAAAACAAAATCACTCCAACTCTACATTATAAGTCAGAAAGGATAATAATATGTTTACAAACAAAAAGAAAATCGCACTTGTCGGTACAGGAATGGTCGGTATGAGTTTTGCATATGCGGCTCTGAATCAAAACCTTTGTGACGAGCTTGTACTCATCGACATAAACGAACAGCGAGCCAGAGGCGAGGCAATGGATTTAAACCACGGCATTGCTTTTTCGCCTGCCAGCACAAAAATCTACGCAGGAAATTACAGCGACTGTAAAGATGCCGACATCGTTGTAATCTGTGCGGGTGCAAGTCAGCGGCAACCGTCGCAAAGCAGACTTGAACTGTTAAAAGGCAATTACGAAATTTTCCGAAAAATTGTTCCGCAGGTAACGGAAAGCGGATTTGAGGGCATATTTATTGTCGCTACAAACCCCGTTGACATTATGACAAGAATTACCTGCGAGCTTTCGGGATTTAAAGCCGAAAAAGTAATCGGCACAGGTACAACCCTCGACACCGCAAGGCTTAGGTATCTTTTGGGCGAATACTTTGAAGTTGACCCACGCAACATACACGCCTATGTAATCGGCGAACACGGTGACAGTGAATTTGTACCTTGGTCGCAGGCTCTAATTGCAGTAAAACCGATTTGCGATGTTCTTTCAGACAATTCCAAAAGCTATTTTATGGAGGATTTAGACCGAATAAGCCGAGAAGTTCGTACCGCCGCACACGAAATTATCGCCGCCAAAAAAGCGACATACTACGGCATAGGAATGGCAATAGTGCGTGTAGCAAGAGCCGTGCTTGAAAACGAAAACTCCGTACTCACGGTATCCGTTAGATTACGGGGTGAATACGGCGGCAAAAAAGATGTTTTCCTCGGCAATCCGGCAATAATCGGAAGTGAGGGTGCAAAGCGTATGCTTGAACTAAAACTTACTCCGTCAGAACAAAAATATCTTGAAAATTCGTATAATATTTTAAACGACACCTATAAAAGTATTTTGTAAATAAATACAAAGATTAATAATTCGATAAACAGTCCGTCGGGAGAAAACTCCGCTCTCAACGGACTGTTTTTATTTGACTTTAATTTTCCGAATGTTATAATGTAAGTATAAACAGGAATTTCGGGAGGTAAAGGCATATGAAAAAGTTTAGAACCATAGCGGCTGTTATCATTATGGTCATTGCCGGAATTGTCGGCTTTTTTGTCGGAGCATCTGTTAATGAGGCAATGACAGGAGCATTTTTGTTCTCGATGATTTCCGGAATTGCGTGCATTATTTACACAATTGATAATTTTGAGAAATAATCGGATATACTTAAAAATAAAATATGATTTTGTGTTAAAATTCTTTAAATCCTTGACATTGGTATAAAAATATACTAAAATGTCTGTACAACAATGAATAAAGTCATCGGAGGACATGGTGTAGTAACACCGTTTCTATTTTGGAACACTGTCGATAAGATGTCGGGTGAGCTCGGTTATTGATAATATAACCGAGCTGTTTTTATGTAAAATAAAGGAGAGTGAAATATGATACAATTATCAGAACATTTCAGCTACATAAAACTTATGCGCTTTACAATTCCAACTGTTGCAATGATGATTTTCACTTCAATTTACGGCGTGGTAGACGGATTGTTTGTGTCAAACATTGTGGGCAGTGAGGCCTTTGCAGGTGTTAATCTGATTATGCCGGCACTTATGATGCTCGGCTCTGTGGGATTTATGATTGGTACAGGCGGCAGTGCTCTTGTTTCAAAGACCATTGGCGAGGGCAACAAAAAACTTGCCAACCGCTATTTTTCAATGCTGATTTATTTTTTGGTAATTGCAAGTATTGTTTTAGCGGCAATCGGTATTTTGTTTATAAGACAAATCTCCGAACTTTTGGGCGCAGAGGGCGAAATGGTTAATATTTGTTCGGTTTACGGCAGAACTCTTTTGTTCGCTCTCCCATTCTTTATGCTTCAGAACTGCTTTCAAAGTTTTCTTGTAGTTGCCGAAAAACCTACAATGGGACTTGGAGTTTCTCTTGCCGTAGGACTTACAAATATGGTGCTTGACTTCCTGTTTATCTATGTATTCGGCTTGGGCGTATTTGGCGCTGCGCTTGCAACCGGTATAAGCCAATTTATCGGCGCAATGATCCCGATATTCTACTTTGCACGCAAAAACAGGTCGCCGCTGAAACTTGTTAAAACCAAACTTGAACTTAAACCGATACTTAAAACCTGCACAAACGGCTCTTCCGAAATGGTAACAAACATTTCAATGTCGCTTGTAAATATGCTCTACAATTTACAGCTTGTTAAATATGCGGGTTACGACGGCGTTGTAGCTTACGGCATTATAATGTATGTCGGATTTATTTTTGTCGGCACTTACCTTGGCTACTCGGTCGGAGTTGCTCCGATTATCGGATACCACTACGGCGCAGGAAATACCGATGAGCTGAAAAGCCTTTTCAAAAAAAGTCTTATTTTGCTGTCGGCAACCGCAGTTATCCTTACCACCTGTGCAGAAATTTTTTCCTCTGCTCTGGCAGGAATTTTCGTAGGATACAACAAAGAACTGCACGATATGACAACCAATGCAATCTGCCTGTTTGCGCTGTCATACATTATAAGCGGTATCAATATCTTTGCATCGGCATTCTTTACAGCGCTGAACAACGGTCTTGTTTCCGCTATAATTTCATTTTTGAGAACGCTGGTTTTTCAAATTGCTTTCATCTTTATTCTTCCGTTATTACTTGACCTCAACGGAATTTGGCTTGCCGTTGTCGGCGCAGAAATTTGCTCGCTCATTGTAAGCATATCGTTCTTTGCAGCCAACAGAAAAAAGTATAAATATGTATAAAATAAAAAGCTGTTTTTCCTTGCGAAACACAGCTTTTTCTCCGCTTGGCGCACAAATTTATTGCTATTGCCTGCAAAATATGTTATCATAAATATGTATATATTCAGACAGGCTTTGCAGCCTGTAATAATCGTGCAGGCTTACCTGCAAATATCTGCGAAAAGGTGATAGAATTGTCATTTCCACAGGACAAAATTAGAAATTTCAGCATAATTGCTCATATTGACCACGGCAAAAGTACGCTTGCCGACCGTATTCTTGAGCAGACCAATTCGGTATCTGCCCGTGATATGGAGTCACAGCTCCTTGACGATATGGAACTTGAGCGTGAGCGTGGCATAACAATAAAGGCTCGTGCCGTATCGGTTACTTATGATGCCGACAACGGCGAAAAATATCTTTTCAACCTCATTGACACTCCCGGTCATGTTGACTTTAACTACGAGGTTTCCCGTTCTTTGGCGGCTTGTGAGGGTGCAGTGCTTATTGTTGACGCATCTCAAGGCATTGAGGCTCAAACTCTCGCCAACACTTATCTTGCTGTCGACAGCGGTCTTGAAATTGTGCCCGTAATCAACAAAATCGACCTGCCGAGTGCCGATCCTGACAGAGTTATCGAAGAAATTGAAGATGTAATCGGTATTCCTGCCGAGGACGCACCAAAAATTTCCGCTAAGCAAGGTATCAATATCCACGCTGTCCTCGAAAAAATCGTATCAGACATTCCTGCTCCGACAGGCGATGTCAACGCACCTCTCCGTGCGCTGATTTTTGACAGCTACTACGACAGCTACAAAGGCGTTATCATTTATGTTCGTCTTAAAGAGGGACAGATTCACCCGGGTGACGAATTTAAACTTATGGCAACAGGAAGTACATTCACCGTTGTGGAATGTGGTCTTATGCATGCCACATCAATGGAATCTACCAACGGACTTTATGCCGGCGAGGTTGGCTACATTGCGGCATCTATCAAAACTCTTGCAGATGCAAAGGTTGGTGACACCGTTACCCTTACCGCAAATCCTGCGGCAGAGCCGTTGCCGGGTTATCGTGAGGCACAGCCAATGGTTTACTGCGGTATATATCCTGTTGACGGTGCAAAGTACGGCGACCTGAAAGATGCTCTTGAAAAATTACAGCTCAACGATGCGGCACTCTCCTTTGAGCCGGAAACCTCGGTTGCTCTCGGATTTGGCTATCGCTGCGGATTTCTCGGACTTCTTCATATGGAGATTATTCAGGAAAGACTTGAGCGTGAATATCAGCTTGACCTTATCACAACTGCGCCGAGCGTAATTTACAGAATTACAAAAACAGACGGCACCGTTGAAATGATAGACAACCCGACAAATTATCCTGACCCTGCGCTTATAGCAATGGCTGAAGAGCCGATGACTACCGCACATATTTACTCACCAAAGGAATATGTGGGCAACATTATGGAGCTTTGTCAGGACAGACGAGGCATATTTATAGATATGCAGTACATTGATGCAGACAGGGTTGACTTGCACTATGAATTACCGCTTGCCGAGATTATTTACGATTTCTTTGATACCTTAAAATCACGCACAAGAGGTTATGCATCTTTTGACTATGAGCTTAAAGATTATGTAAAAAGCAACCTTGTTAAACTTGACATTATGCTCAACGGTGATGTTGTCGATGCACTGTCGTTTATTATTCACGCAGACAAGGCATATGGCAGAGCGAGAAAGATGGCGGAAAAGCTCAAGGAGAAAATTCCAAGACAGCTGTTTGAAGTTCCGATTCAGGCTTGCATTGGCGGTAAAATCATTGCGAGAGAAACCGTTAAGGCTATGCGTAAAGATGTACTTGCAAAGTGCTACGGCGGTGATATTTCCCGTAAAAAGAAACTTCTTGAAAAGCAGAAAGAGGGTAAAAAGCGTATGCGCCAGCTCGGTTCTGTTGAAGTTCCGCAAGAGGCATTTATGGCTGTACTTAAACTCGATACAGATTGATTTAATCGGTAGAATTTATATAATGATCAAATTAAACTCGGATTACGGCAATGGCTGTAATCCGAGTTTTGGTTTTGAGAAAAAGCTGCACTTAAAAACAAAAGAGTTAAAATTTAGGTCAACCCTTTTTAAAGGGTTGCGGGTTTGGGCAGAGCCCATAA
>OHFH01000690.1_pt1 | contig 10405 bp, 9 predicted proteins | sample 1567401 | NCBI WGS metagenome assembly OHFH01 (sample SAMEA3879542, study PRJEB24766) | human gut metagenome | biome: human-associated habitat; feature: feces | place: USA | collected 1985/1987
AAATGTAGTGTTCCTTCCATTCCCTGCAGCTGCGGCTTGATTTTTGCCAGCCGCTCCACTTTCTGGGTCAGAAATTCCAGGGAACCCATGGAAACTTTAACCGTCCCGTATGTCAGAACCGGCTCATTTTCCACACCATAGGTAATGGAATCCGGGATCAGGTCATTGCGTTTTAAAGACTGCGTCAGCGTCAGAAGCTGCTTTAGCCGCTTCGAGCCGATCGGCAGCTTTTCATACTGCACTACTTTTTTACAGTCAATCCCAAGGATCTGCGGTGTATCCTCAATCACACGGTCAGACAATTCTGTCACAATCCCGTCTTTGTCGAAATAGACATTCTTATTGATCGAGGAGAGATACAGATATCCCATGATTCCTTTCTCATACACTTTGATATGCAGAGTCTGCGGATCTTTCAGGCTGATCTCCATCGTGTCCACAAACGGAACTTCACTGGTATTGACAAATTTATATTTCAGGAATACATACAGGGAATTCCAGGAATACTCATCGTTTAATACTGCTTTTTCAATCACTTTGGCATCGTAGAGTTTGTTTCCCTCCACCTCCACATTTTTTACTTTAAAAACGGTAAAAATGATCAGAACTGCCAGCGCAAGCACAATCAGGATTCCCAGTATCACCTGCAGGATGTTTTTTCTTTTTTTCTTTTTTCTTCGTTCTTCTTTAATCATGACAAACCTACTCGATCGTATCCAGACGGATGCCCTTCGACACGCTCAGCGCAAGCCCCATCTCTGCCATAAGGAATACAAGCGAGGTACCTCCGTAACTGATAAACGGCAGAATGACACCGGTATTCGGAATCGTATTGGTAACAACCGCAATATTTAAAACTACCTGAATCGCAATATGTGACATAATGCCCGTCACCAGAAGTGCCCCGTACAGATCCTTTGCATTATTGGCAATGACCATCATCCGCCAGAGCATCAGGACAAACAGAAGAATGACACAGACGGCACCGAAAAGGCCGAGTTCCTCACAGATAATGGAAAAAATCATATCATTCTGTGCCTCCGGCACATTGCCAAGCTTCTGCAGGCTCTGTCCGAGTCCTTTTCCAAACAGCTTGCCGGATCCGATTGCATAGAGTGCCTGCATGGTCTGATATCCCTTATCTCCCGCTGTCTCCGGATGTTTCCATGCCTCCACACGGTCACTCCGGTAAGACGCGATATTGATAAATGCGAAAATAAACAGCACCCCCAGCACGGCAACCACAAAAAACTCTTTGTACTTCGGACTTGCCACAAACAGCATACAGACAGCAATCCCAAGAATGATAATCGCCGTACTCAGGTTGTTTACCGCGACAAACAAAACAAGCGGCACCAGACGGATTCCTACTTTTGCCATGCTTGAAACCTTATCCAGCTGCTTGGGAATACGCTCGATCAGCATCGCCAGATAAATAATGATGGCAATCTTTGCAAGCTCCGATGGCTGAAAGCCGATCGGTCCGACCTGAATCCAGCGGGACTGTCCGTGGGAGCTTCGCGTCAGCCCCGGTACCTTTGCCAGAACGACAAGGCAAAACCCCAGGGCTCCCCAGTATGCCAGCCTTCCGAATTTTCTCCACACATGATAATCCTTCTTTGCAAAATAGAACATAAAAACAAGACCGATTGCGATATTTCGCGCCTGCAGTTTCAGATAATGTGCACTGTCCCCATATTTATTTGCTGATGTATACGAACTGGAACTGTAAAGCATCACCAGTCCAAAACATAATAGGAAAATAATGATAAACAACAGATTATAGTCAAAATATGTTGTTTTCTTTTCCCCACGTCTCCGTTTCGGCACGACTCACTACTCCTCTAATCCACGAACGATTTCTTTGAATATCCGGCCACGCTCCTCATAGTTCGGGAACATGCCCCAGCTGGCACATGCCGGTGAAAGCAGAACCGCATCCCCGGATACTGCATGGTCATAGCAGTAACGGATCGCTTCCTCAAAGGTCTCACAGCGCACGGTATCCATAAACCCATGCTTATGCGCACACACTTCAATCTTTTCTGCTGTCTGTCCGATCAGCACCAGTTTTTTTACTTTTCCGTCAAATGCATCAATCCACTCATCGTATGTGGACTGCTTATCATAACCGCCTCCGATCAGAAGCGTTGGACGGTTCATCGCACGGATTCCCTGAATGGCGGCATCCGGGTTGGTTCCCTTGGAATCGTTGTAAAAACGGACCCCTCTTTTTTCGGTCACATACTCGATCCGGTGTTCTACCGCCTGGAAACGCTTCAGCACCTCCACGATTTTCTCCATCGGCACTCCGAAATTCACACTCATGGCAGTTGCGGCCATGACATTTTCATAGTTATGTCGTCCCAGCAGATTCAGATCATTGACATTGATCACCTTCTCGGTGCTTCCGTCATGCGCATAAAAGATTTCCTCTCCGTCGAGATAAAATCCTTCAGCAAGTTTTCTTGCACTGCTGAACCAGACCACATGCACCGGTGCGCTCTCTCCGAATGCCCGAAGCACCTCATCCTCATAATTGAGTACACAGACCTCATCGTTTGTCTGGTTGGTGGTAATCGCCTCTTTGGTCCGGATATAACACTCCATCGTATGATGGCGGTTCAGATGATCCGGCGTAATATTTAAGATTGCGGATATTTCCGGATGGAACTCATGAATGGTTTCCAGCTGGAAACTGCTGATCTCTGCGACGGTTACGGTTTCATCCGTCATTGTGGCAGCCTCGGAAGTATACGGAATTCCGATATTTCCAACCACGCGCACATCCTTGAAATAATTTTTCATGATTTCTCCGGTCAATGCTGTCGTAGTGGTCTTTCCGTTTGTTCCGGTGATTGCAATCAGTCTGCCTTTTGCGAAGGAATATGCAAGTTCAATCTCGCCCCAGATGCAGACGTTCTGTGCACGCATCCGCTCTACGACCGGCAGATCCGTCGGGACACCCGGACTTAAGACTGCTACATCAAATGCGCGCAGCTGCTCATCCGTCAACTCCCCCAAAAGCACCGGCATTCCTTTCAGTTTCGGTGCCTTTTCATATAACTTTTCTACATCCAGATCCTTGTTTCCATCATAGAGAACAGTTTCAATTTTTTTATCCAATAACAGTTCTGACGCAGCAATGCCGCTCTTTCCGGCTCCCACAACCAGAACCTTTTTTCCTTCAAGTTTCATTACGATCAACCTCCATCTTTGCGTATAATTACGATTATAAGGTATTTACTGCTCCAATTCAAGGTAAGGCAGTATGTTTTCGAAAATTTCCTTTGCCACAGGAGCCGCAATGGTACCTCCATAATAAATGCCGGAAGGGTTCCTTATGATCACAAGTACCAGAACTTTCGGATCATCCGCCGGTGCAAACCCCAGAAACGAGGAGATGTACTTATGTGCGGAACGGGGCAGGGTCTGTGAAGTGGCTGTTTTTCCACCAATCTCATACCCCTCAATATATGCTTTGTTTCCGCCTCCCTCGGATACCACTTTTTCCAGCAAAAACCGCATTTTTTCCGACGTTTCCTCCCTGCAGATTCCCTCCTGCACCGGAAAATCAAACGTTTTTATTACTTTTTTGTCTCCATTCTCCACCTGCATTCCGACGTGCGGTGTCACGCGGTTTCCTCCATTAATAATAGAAGAAACGGTGGTTGCCAGCTGGATCGGTGTGATCTGAAATGACTGTCCGAATGAGATGGTTGCCAGTTCCACAAGCCCGATCTTTTCCCGCTTGTGCATGATGGTCGAAGCCTCTCCCGGCAGGTCAATCCCCGTTTTATGCAACAGACCGAACTGCTCAAAATAGTCATAAAAGTGATCGGCACCGATCCGAAGTCCCACATTGATAAACACGGGATTGCAGGAATTTTCGATTCCTTCCACAAAGCTTTCCGCTCCATGCCCGGTCGTTTTGTGACAGCGAATCCTGCGGTCCTCCACCACGATATATCCCGGACAGTGAAACCGGTCTTCCAAAGAAACCACACCTTCTTCCAGTGCCGCTGCCGCGGTGATCACCTTAAATGTTGATCCGGGCTCATAGGTATCATTGATACACTGGTTTCGCCACATCCGGTTACAGTATTCCTGCTCCTTTTTGGTACCCTCATACTCCTTATACTCCTCAATCAGCTGAAACGGCTCATTCAGATGAAATTCCGGATAATCCACCATTGCCATGACGGCTCCGTCGGAAGGATTCATCACAATAATACTGACAGAATCCGCTTCTTTCTGAATATATGCTTTATTTGCCGCCTGCATGGCAAACATCTGAATATTTGCATCCAATGATGTGCGCAGATTATTTCCGGCAACAGGTTCTTTGCGTTCCTCTCCGATATTGTCAACTTCCACACCACGGGCATCCGTTGTCGTCAGAATCAGACCATCGGTTCCCTCCAGATATTTGTCGTACACACTTTCCAGTCCGATAATTCCCTGGTTATCCCCGCCGGTAAACCCCAGCACTTTTGAGGCAAGCGTATCGTATGGATAATTCCGTTTATAATCCTCATCCACTTTCACCCCTGCATAGCCATAGGCAAGAATCCGGTTTCCGGTTTCCTTATCGACATTGCTTTTGATCTTCTCGAGAGACGAATATTTTTCTACCCGCCTGCGGATCTTTTCTTCCGGAATTCCAAGCTCCTTTACGAGCATGGCAATGACCGCTTCCGGTTCCTTGATCTGGTTATGTATGACAGAAATGGTGCAGACTGATTTGTTATCTGCCAGTACTACACCATTTCGATCCAGAATTTTGCCTCTGGCGGCTTTTATTTTTCTTTCTCTCTGCTGCAGATCTTTTGCCTGCGTCTCATAATATTTTCCCTCAAAAAGCATAAGATAGACCAGACGCCCGCACAAAACCATCGACATCAGAACAACAGAAAAGAATATGATACATATTTTTCTGCGGTGATAGGTTTTATTCCACTCCATGAAAAGCACCACGATCCTTTTCTTAAAGCATATGCACTGCAGAGCCTTTCTAAGAACTCTCTGTCTTTAGTTCTTCTTTTTCTTTTCATTTCTGGACTTGGTTCCGTTATGCTTTCCGGTATACTGTGAGCTGTCTTTTGACCCGGTAACATCATAGCCCTTGTTTACACCGGTCTTCTTTTCATCCGGATAAATATTCATATACGGAAGAACTTCTTCTAAGATCTCACGCGCAATGTTCTGCGCAAACACGCTGTGCGGCTGGTCTGCCACATTTGGTTCATTCACAACCACATAGATCAGTACCTGCGGATTGTCGTATGGGGCAAATCCCATAAATGAAACAAGATATTTTCCGTTTCCACGCGGAAACTTCTGTGCGGTTCCTGTTTTACCGCCCATAGAATATCCATCCACTTTTGCCGTATTTCCCGTACCTTCCTTTACGACACTCTGCAAATAATCCCGGATTTTATCGCTGGTACTCTGGGAAATGGTCTGTTTCACAGCTTTCGGTTCCACCGTGGAAATCGTATTTCCTGTCGAATCCGTGATTTTGGTTACCAGATGCGGCTGATAATAAGTTCCGCCATTGATCAGTGAAGCAAATCCACTCACCATCTGGACCATCGTACAGTTATAGTTCTGTCCGAATGCATTGGTTGCCAGATCGATCGGTTTCATATCTTCCACCTGATACATCAAAGATGCGGTATTTGCCTCTCCCGGCAGATCAATTCCCGTTTTCTGTCCAAATCCATAGATGGACTGGTACTCTGTAAAATGATTCTTTCCGATTTTGTATGACATCTGCATGATGGCATCATTACAAGAATCCATAAGTGTCTTCCGGACGGTTTCTATTCCATGTCCGTAGCGCGCCACGCAGCGCACCTTCTGTCCATTAAAATCCTCGTACCCATCACAGTCAAATGTCATTTTATCTTTGATTGTTCCGGTTTCGAGTCCACACGCAACCGTAAAAGGTTTCTGGACAGACCCCGGCTCATACGTTGAGGATACACAAAAATTCTGCCATATCTCATTGAGCGCATCCATTTTTTCATCCTCGGACATATTTTTGATCTGTTTTTTGGTGTACCACTTGCTCAGATCTCTCGGATTGTTCAGATCCACGTTTGGATAATCTGCCATGGCAAGGATTTCTCCGTTGTTTGGATTCATGACAATCGCTGCCGTATTGATACTTCCGGTTCCTTTATAATAGTTGTCCCGGTATTTTTCATTCCAGTCTTTGATTTTTTCTTCAACGATGGACTGGATATTTGCGTCGATGGATGTCACCAGCGTATCCCCGTCCTGTGCATCAATAACGGTCTTTTCAAAATCGCTGTCCGAGTCCAGATAACCGTACTCCCGCCCATTGATTCCGTTTAATGTACTGTTGTAATAATTCTCCAGTCCGGTTGTGCCGACATTCCCGGAAGAAGTAAAACCAATCACGGAAGAGGCTAAAGATCCAAACGGATAATTCCTCTGATATTCTTTTTCAAACCAGACACCCTTGATATCCGGGTTCACTTTGTTTCCCTTTTTGTCTACGGCATCCTGCAGTTCCACAAAAGGCTGTACTTCGTCATATGGTACTTTCTTGGCAAGTACAATATAGCGTTTATCCTTTTTCTCTTTTATAATTCTGCGGATCTCCGTTTCATCCAATTCCGGGAAACATTTCACCAGTGCTTCCACGGTCGGATCAACATACTCTTCTTTGTCATTGACAACGGTACAGTCTAAAATCACATTATAGACTGCCACACTGGTAGCAAGAACCGTACCGGAACGGTCGATGATTTCTCCCCTCTGGTACGGAATCGTTTTACTGTCATAGGACTGCATGGAAAGTACTTTTTTCTGATAGGTTTCCCCTTTCGTGTGTTCAATATAAGTCAATCTGCCGACCAGTCCACACAAAACAGCCAGAATAAGGGAAAACAAAACCATCAGTTTTGTCCGCATCTTCCGGTTAAATTTCTGTGCCGGTCTTCTTCTCTTTCTTCTCACATCTGACTCCTGTTATTTGGATGGAATATCCTCATACTGATCCATGAAATTGCTGTTTTCCACGGTATAATATACCACCTGTTTTTCCGTTGGATATTTCATGCCAAGCTTTTTCATTGCCACTTTTTTGATATGTTCAAGGTCTGTTGAAGTTGTAAGATTTTTATAACGTGCATCATTGTCCGCGCGAAGATCTGCCAGCTGGCTCTCCAGATTTGCCACATTTTTCATTCGTGTCGTCATCTGCGACTGCATTTGTACAAACAAAACGGCAGTCAGTGCAGTGATCACTACACATGCCGTAAGAAATACCACATAACCGCGGCTCATCTCCATCGCTCTCTGGCGGTTCCTTCTCGCTGCATTTCTACGGTTTTTGCGGCGCCTTGCCTCTTCGATTTCTTTGCGTGTTCTCTGATTGTGCCGAACCGGTGTATCCAGTTCTCTCACGGTATTCCCGTTTACATAATAGTTTTTACTGCTCATAACGCTTCCCTGCTTTCCATTCCATCTTCCACACGCTCAAACACGCGTAATTTTGCACTCTTTGATCTGCTGTTCTCTTCGAGTTCCTTCTCCGAAGGCAGAACGGGCTTTCTTGTCACCACACGTCCTTTGGATTTCTTTCCACATACACAGACCGGAAAATTGCTCGGGCATGTACACGGATTTTCGTTCTTTTTGAAGTTGGATTTTACAATACGGTCTTCCAGTGAATGAAATGTGATAATACAGATTCTTCCCCCATCATTCAACAAATCAATCATGGTATCTAACGTATCGCGAAGTACATCAAGTTCATGATTCAGCTCAATGCGGATTGCCTGATACGTCCGCTTGGAAGGATGTCCTCCGGTCACCTGTACTTTCATCGGGATGGCTCCACGGATGATTGCGTTGAGTTCCCCGGTCGTTTCAATCGGTTTTTCTTTCCGCGCCTGTACAATATGCTTTGCAATATTCTTTGCGAACCGATCCTCTCCATAATCACGAATTATGCGGAACAGTTCCGCTTCACTGTAATCGTTCACAATGTCCCTTGCGGTCAGGCGCTGACGCTTGTCCATCCGCATATCCAGCGGTGCATCCTCACTCCGGTAGGTAAAACCGCGTTCCGGTGTATCCAGCTGGAAAGAAGAAACTCCCAGATCGAGAATGATTCCATCCACTTTTTCGATTCCGAGATTCTTCAACACGTCCGCCATCTGTGCATAATTGCTTCTTACGATGGTAACCCTGTCTGCATAATCTTTCAGTCTCTCTGTGGCAGCGGCAATGGCATCCGCATCCTGGTCGATTCCGATGAGTCTTCCGGTTGTCAGATGTCTGCATATTTCCAGTGAATGTCCGCCTCCCCCAAGCGTTCCATCCACATAAATGCCATCCGGGCGGATATGTAATTGTTCAATTGTCTCGTTCAAAAGAACGGAATAATGTTTAAACTCCATATTTAGATTCCAATTCCCAACTCTGCCATATGCTCTGCGATCTCATCCATATCGTCAAAATTGTTGTTTTCCAGATACCGTTCTTTGCTCCAGATCTCCACACGGCTGAATACACCGACGGAAACAACTTCTTTATCGATTCCTGCGTATTCCCTCAGATTCGCCGGAAGTAAAATTCTTCCCTGCTTGTCCACTTCGCAGTTTGCAGCTCCTGCAAAAAAGAATCGCATAAACTTTCTTGCATCTTTTGAAGTCAGTGGTTTTTCACGAAGACTCTCCTCAATCCGTTTCCATTCTTCCTGGGAATAAACAAACAGACAGCCATCCAGTCCCTTTGTCACAACAAATTCATTGCCAAGTTGTTCCCGGAACTTGGAAGGTACGATCAGTCTGCCTTTTGCATCAACCGAATGATTGTATTCGCCCATAAACATGGCAGACTCACCTCCCCTTCCTCATTTTCTGAACTTCTGTTTTCTCACCACTTTGTACCACAAAGTGGATTTTTCACTCCACTTTCCACCACTATGTAACCATAATACCCTAAAACCACCCTGAAATCAAGGGTTTTTCCCGGTCTTTCTTGAAAATGGATAGACGATTGCCGTATTTTTTCCAAAAAAAATCCTCCACACGTTTCCACGTGTGGAGGATTTTCCCATCCAGATGTATTTTATGCTGTTTTTTTGTGCCGACGGATATGCCAGATGATGATCCAGGAAACCGATACGATCACAAGAAGCGCTGCAAGTGCCATGGACACCGGATAACCGATGACCGGGAGCAGCAGCTGGTCCGTCCGCAGGGATTCTATCCAGAACCTTCCAATCCCATACCCTGCCAGATACAGCAAAAAGACTTCCCCATCAAACCGCTTGTGTTTAGTAAACAGGATCAGAAGGATCAAAAGAATCAGATTCCACAAGGATTCATAGAGAAACGTGGGATGTACTATCCGTCACATCTGAGGATCGGACAGCAGAAAGCGGCAGCTGCATGGCAAACAGCCCGTCCGTATAACCGCCAAATGCCTCCCTGTTAAAGAAATTTCCCCACCGGCCGATAACCTGTCCTAAGACCAGACCAAGTCCCGCGGTATCGCAAAGCAGACCCATGGACAGTTTCCGTACCCGTGAAAACACAAACACGGTAATGATTGCCGCAATCACGCCTCCGTAAATCGCCAGACCTCCCTGCCGCAGATTGAACACACTCAGCAGATCGTCCTTGTATAGATCCCAACGGAATATCACATAATAAACCCGCGCCCCAATGACAGAACAGATAATGGCAACGAGTGCCAGGTCAAAATAAGTATCCGTTTTCTGGCCGGTCCGTTTTGCCATCCAGCAGGCGATTCCAAGTCCTGCTAACATTCCGATTGCAATCACAATTCCATAATATGCCACCGAAAAATTTCCGATCATGATATTTTTTCCGACATGGTGCAGATAAATATGTAAATGCGGAAAATTAATGCTGTAATCCGTTAGTTGTTCCATTCCTTTTCTCCTTTCACTGGCAGGGCGGCAGTCTGCCGCCCATATGCCCCTGTCAGCAGCTGCATACAAAACTGCCGCACTCTGTCTCCCTGCTGCTGTCTGCATGTCCGCCGGAAATACCAATGTGTCCCGCATGACAGGCATGATCCTCGTTGAATTTGCACTCACACGCTTCACAGCTGACGGTTGTATCTTTTTTGACATCTGTTGTATGACAGGACTGACATCCACATCCTTTCGGTGCAAAACTTCCACAACAGGTTTCGGAAGAAGTTTTTGCCTGTGTTCCTTCCACCTGAATATCCGTTCGTCTGCAGCAGTTGTCTGCATTATAAGAACAGTTTACCACATTACAATCCAGTTTTGTCATCTTACATACCTCCTTGTGTTAAATCATCGCTGCCACATCAGTATGTACCAAACCACATGGTCTTATTCTGTTCCTGTTCTTCTTTTTAAAAAGCC
>OHFH01000696.1_pt1 | contig 10362 bp, 11 predicted proteins | sample 1567401 | NCBI WGS metagenome assembly OHFH01 (sample SAMEA3879542, study PRJEB24766) | human gut metagenome | biome: human-associated habitat; feature: feces | place: USA | collected 1985/1987
GCAGTGGAAACAAGGCTCCAGAACAGCTTCAAGGCAAAGGGCTATTCCGAAGTAATCACTCCGGGACTGGAATTTTACGATGTTTTCAACATGAAGTCAAGATATTTTCCTCAGGAAAGTATGTACAAGCTGGTGGATAACAAGCTGAGACTTATGGTAGTTCGTCCCGATTCAACAATGCCTATCGCACGTATGACTGCTACACGTCTGAGAGAGCAGGAGCTTCCTATCAGATTGTGCTACAGTCAGAGCGTTTACCGCAGCAAGCCCAGCATGAGAGGAAGAAGCGATGAGATCCGCCAGACAGGTATTGAGCTTATCGGCTCCGCTTCAAAGCGTGCAGAGCTTGAGATACTTTCAAATGCTCTTGAGGTGCTTTCCTCATTCCAGACAGAGGGCTTCCGCCTTGAGCTTGGTCATATCGGATTTTTCAAGGCAATGATAGAAAAGCTTGACTGCGACAGCGATACTGCCGAGAATATCAGAAGCCTTATTGAGGTAAAGAACTATCCCGCTCTGAACGATCTCCTTGATACAGTAGGGGACAGCGAGGCTGCAAGGGCGCTCAAGCAGCTGCCCAGACTTTTCGGCGGCGAAGAGGTATTTGAAGAGGCTGCAAAGCTTTATTCCGACCCACAGGCAGATGCGGTCCTCGCCGAACTGAAAGAGACCTATGAGAGAGCCAACGCTCTTGGCTACAAGGGCATGATAACCATTGATCTTGGTCTTGTAAACCGTATGGACTACTACACAGGTACTGTTATAAAGGGCTATATCGAGGGCTGCGGAGACGCTGTTCTTTCAGGCGGAAGATACGACAAGCTCCTTTCCGAGTTTGGTTACGATGTTCCCGCCGCAGGCTTTGCAGTAAATGTTGACGCAGTTGCAAGAGCTGAGATGAAGAAGATAGACTTCCGTCCCAAGCCTGTTGACGTTATTGTATTCGGCACAGACGGTCATGAGACCGATGCGGCTGTACATTGCAGCAAGCTTATTTCCGAAGGCCTTACCGCTGAGACAGCTGTGTTTGATATTATTGAAGAAGTACGTGCCTATGCCGCAAAGAAGAAAATCGGAAGAATAGACATCGTTTCCGATACCATTACTTCCGAGAAACTGTAATAAAGGAGAACTTCAGATATGAACAGCAATATATCAAGACCCCTGAGAATAGCTCTCACAAAGGGCAGACTGGAAAAGGATACCGTGGCACTGCTTGAAAAGCTTGGCTACGACTGCACAGCTGTCCATGAAAAGGGCAGAAAGCTCATTCTCCCCGTGGGAGACGATATCGAAGTTGTCCTTGCAAAGGCAGCGGACGTTATTACCTACGTTGAAAACGGTGTGTGCGACCTTGGCGTTGTAGGCAAGGATACTATCATAGAAATGAGCGGCAAGTTCTTTGAGCTTTCCGACCTTGGCTTCGGCAAGTGCCGCTTTGCTCTTGCAGGCAAAAAAGGCGAGAACTTCTATGAGGGTACTCACGTAAGAACTATCGCCACAAAGTACCCCAACGTTGCAAGAACATTCTTTGAAAAGAAGAATATGGACGTTGATATCGTTAAGATTGAGGGAAGCGTTGAACTGGCGCCTCTGCTGGGACTTTCCCACGCTATCGTTGATATCGTTGAAACAGGAACAACTCTCAAGGAAAACGGCCTTGAGGTATATGAATATATCTGTCCCATTTCCGCACGCCTTATTGCCAATATGGTAAGCCTGAAGCTGCGCAAGAATGAGATAGAAAAGCTTATATCGGCTATTGAAGCCAACATCTGATAAGGAGTTTTGTCATGATAAGAAAAATTATTGCAGACGGTACTTCCGAAGTCGCTTTCTTAAAGGAAGTTGAAAAGCGCAACGGCGAGACCGACAAGAAGATATCCGAAATAGTTTCGGACATCATCGACAATGTTAAGGAAAACGGAGACAAGGCTGTAAACGAATATACTCTGAAGTTTGACGGCAAGCTCCCCGAATATTATGAGGTTCCCCTTGATGTTATCCACGATGCACTTGACGAAGCAGACGAGGATTTCGTAAATGCACTTCTGGACGCAATGGAGAACATTGCCGAGTTCCACCACAGACAGAAGGAGCAGAGTTTCATTGATGCAAAGTCAAACGGCTGCATTCTTGGTCAGCGTGTAAGAGGTCTGGAGAGAGTAGGCCTTTACGTTCCCGGCGGCACAGCTGCATATCCCTCCTCCGTTCTTATGAACGCAATCCCTGCAAAGATCGCAGGCGTTAAGGAGATAATCATGGTAACACCTCCCGGCAAGGACGGCAAGCCCAATCCCGATATCCTTGCTGCGGCTGCTGTTGTAGGCGTTGACAGAGTGTTCATGTGCGGCGGAGCGCAGGCTATTGCTGCTCTTGCATACGGCACAGAGACTATTCCCAGAGTTGACAAGATAGTAGGTCCCGGCAACATTTTTGTTGCTACCGCAAAGAAGCTTCTTTACGGCAAGGTAGATATTGACATGATCGCCGGCCCCAGCGAGATACTTATTGTTGCAGATGAATCCGCTGACCCCAAGTTCCTTGCTGCCGACCTTATGTCTCAGGCGGAGCATGATAAGCTTGCCTCCGCTATTCTTATCACAACCAGTGAAAAGATAGCTGATGAGACCTCCGCTGAGCTTGAAAAGCAGATGCAGTCCCTTGAAAGAAAGGATATTATCCGTTCTTCCATCGACAACTACGGTGCAATAATCGTTACCGACTGCGTTGACTGCGCACTTGAGCTGGCAAATGCCCTTGCTCCAGAGCACCTTGAAATTCAGGTAGAGGATCCTATGAGATATCTTGGAAAGCTTGACAATGTAGGCTCCGTATTTATGGGCCGTTACAGCCCAGAGCCTCTCGGCGACTATTTTGCAGGTCCCAACCACGTTCTTCCCACCAGCGGAACCGCAAGATTTTTCTCGCCTCTGTCCGTAAACAGCTTTGTAAAGCGTTCTCAGTTCATTTACTATACTGAGCAGGCTCTTCTTGATGCAAAGGACGATATTGTTTGCATCGCTGAAAAGGAAGGTCTTACCGCCCATGCTCATGCCATTAAGATTAGATTTGACAAGTAATTCTGAAAGGATTGTTTTAAATGGCATACGAGCTTAACAAAAAGCTTAAGGGCATTGAGCCTTATTCTCCCATAAACGAAAATTATGCAGTCAGACTTGACGCAAATGAGTCATGCTTCAATATCGGGGACAAGCTTGGCGATGTTATTGCCGATGCTGTCCGCAATATCGACTTCAACCGCTATCCCGATTCCGCAGCGGAGCTTGTAACAAAGGGCTTTGCCGATTTTTACGGCATTTCTCCCGAAAAATGCACCGCAGGAAACGGTTCGGACGAGCTGATAAGCGTTATTCTTGGAGCGTTCTTGGAAAAGGGTGACACAGTTCTCACCCTTTCTCCCGACTTTTCAATGTATGCCTTTTACGGCTATGTTGATGAGCTGAAAATAAAGGCTCTGCACAAAGAGGACGACCTGACTGTTGATATCCAAAAGGTCATCGACTGCTGCAACAATAACAATGTTAAGGCGGTCATCTTCTCAAATCCATGCAACCCAACATCGCTGGGAGTTTCACGCAATGATATCATCAAGCTCATAAAGAACGTTTTCTGTCTTGTTGTAATTGATGAAGCATATATGGATTTCTGGGGAGAAAGCGTGCTGGATCAGGTGGATAAGTACGATAATCTTATTGTGCTGAAAACCTGTTCAAAGAGCATGGGAATGGCAGCCCTGAGACTTGGCTTTGCCGTTGCGGACGAGGGTATCACAAACGCTCTTAAAGCGGTGAAGTCGCCCTACAATGTAAATTCCGTAACTCAGGCAGTTGCCTGCGAGATATTCAGGCACAAATCGCTTATAAATGAATACACCGCTGAGATAATAGAGAGCAGAAAGCAGCTGAGAAGGGCTCTTCTTGAACTGGCTGAAAACTGCACCTATATTGAAAAGGTGTACGATTCGGTGACAAACTTTGTTTTTGTGAAAACATCAAAGGCAAAGGAGATCTATGATAAGCTTCTGGAAAGAAGCATCGCCGTCCGCTATATGGGAAGCTATCTCAGGATAACAGCGGGAACGGAAAGTGAAAACAAGCTGTTTCTGGCAGCACTCAGGGAAATTCTTCCGCAGCTTTGATACGAAAGGAAAAATCATATGCGCATTGCCGAAATAACAAGAAATACAAAGGAGACCCAGATAACCGTTAAGCTTGACCTTGACGGAAAGGGCGTTCATAATATTGATACGGGAATAGGATTTTTTGACCATATGCTCACTGCTCTGTGTGTTCACGGTGGCTTTGATATGGACGTTTCGGTCAAAGGCGACCTTTATGTTGACGGTCATCATTCCGTTGAGGACACAGGTATTGTGCTTGGTATGGCATTCAAGCAGGCTGTGGGCGATATGAAGGGCATTGCAAGGTACGGCACAAGCTTTATCCCCATGGACGAGAGCCTTGGCTTCTGCTGCCTTGATATCAGCAACAGACCTTTCCTTGTTTTTGAATGCAGCTTCAATGACCCCAGAACAGGCGAATTCGATAACTGCCTTACCGAAGAGTTCATGAGAGCCTTTGCGTTTAATGCAGGAATCACGCTTCACCTTAAATGCCCCTACGGCTCCAATGACCATCACAAGAACGAGGCAATGTTCAAGGCACTGGCGCACGCACTTAAAGCAGCTCTTGTTATAAACGGCGGCGAGGTGCTTTCCACAAAAGGAGTGTTGTAAATGATAGCTATCATTGATTACGGCGCAGGAAATATTTTCAGCGTGAAAAACGCCCTTGATTATCTGGGTGTTGAAAACAAGCTTACAGCTGATAAGAATGAGATATGCGCAGCAGACGAGATCATTCTCCCCGGAGTGGGCGCTTTCCCGTGGGCAATGAAAATGCTCCGTGACAGCGGTCTGGTGGATACCATCAGGGAAGAGGCAAGAAAAAAGCCATTTCTCGGTATCTGTCTCGGTATGCAGCTCATATTCGACAAGGGCTATGAGTTTGAAGAGACTGACGGTCTGAGACTTATCGGCGGAAAGGTCGAGAAGATAGACCGCAAGGATATGATAATCCCACACATGGGCTGGAACGAGCTGGTGATAAACAGGGACTGTCCCATTCTGAAAGGACTTCCGGAGCACCCTTATGTTTACTTCGTTCACTCCTATGCCGCTGTGTGCGATGAGGCAAATGTTTCCGCATACTGTGATTACGGCGGAAAAATAACCGCTCTCGTTCATGACGGAGCATATGTTTACGGCGCACAGTTCCACCCCGAAAAGAGCGGAGAAGTTGGACTGCAGATGCTCAGAAACTTTGCTGAGCTTGCCTGATACGAACGAAAGGAAGGTTTGATATGCTTGCTAAAAGAATAATACCCTGCCTTGATGTCCGTGACGGTAAGGTAGTGAAGGGAATAAAGTTTGAGGGCATAAAGGACGTGGGCGACCCCGTTGAATGTGCCGAGGAATACAACAGACAGGGTGCCGACGAGATAGTATTTTACGATATCACCGCTTCATACGAGGGCAGGGGAGTGTTCCTTGACGTAGTACGTGAAACTGCGAAAAAGGTTTTCGTTCCGCTCACCGTCGGCGGCGGGATAAAGAGCGTTGATGATATCAGGGATATCCTAAGAGCTGGCGCTGACAAGGTGTCTGTCAATTCCCAGGCTGTGAAAAATCCTCAGCTTATCAAGGACGGCGCAGATATTTTCGGCAGCCAGTGCATATGCGTTGGCATTGACGCAAAGAAGATAGGCGACCATAAGTGGACTGTTTATATTAACGGCGGCCGTGTGGATATGGGCATTGACCTTATCGACTGGGTAAGGCGCATAGAAGAGCTGGGCGCTGGAGAGATCTGCCTTAACTCCATTGACGCTGACGGAACCAAGGCAGGTTTTGACATTGATATGCTGAAAGCTGTGTGTGATAATGTGTCTATCCCTGTTATTGCCAGCGGCGGCGCAGGAAAGCTTTCCGACTTTCCCGAAGTGTTTGAGAAAACAGGAGCTACCGCAGCCCTTGCCGCATCACTTTTCCACTACAGAGAGCTTACTGTCGGGGAAGTCAAGGCAGAGCTTAAACGCCATAGTATCCCCGTAAGAATAATATGACCGAAAGGATAGCATAAATGGGACTTATTGAGGAAACAAACGAGCTTATGCTGGACTGGAACAAGCTCAGCGATATGTCTCGTGAAAATCACGTTATCCCCGTAGCGGTGCAGAATATGGATACAAAAGAGGTTATTCTTATCGCATACATAAACAAGCAGGCACTGGAGGAATCTATCAGACTGAAAAAGGTAGTGCTGTGGAGCACCTCCCGCAATAAACTCTGGTTCAAGGGGCAGGAGTCGGGCAACACCTTTACTCTCCACAGGATATTTGTTAATTGTGAGCAGAATTCGCTGGTGTTCATGGCAACTCCCGACAAGGGAAACATCTGCCACACAAGCTATAAGGGCATTCCCAACAACTGCTATTACCGTGAGCTTGATATGGATACAATGAAGCTCATAAATTTAAATGAGGAAAGAGAGAAGTAAAATGACCGTATATCAGGAAATATTTGAAGTATTGAAGCTCCGCAAGAAAGCATTTGACGAGGGCAATGCTCCCGAAAAATCATACACCTGCTACCTTTACGAAAAGGGCGTTGACAAGATCTGCAAGAAGGTTGGCGAAGAGGCTGCCGAGACTATCATTGCCGCAAAGAACGGCGACAATGAGGAGCTTAAAAACGAGATAAACGATCTGCTTTATCATGTAATGGTGCTTGCCGTTAATCAGGGACTTGAATGGTCCGACGTTGAGAAGGTTCTTGACGAGAGAAACGAGAAGATAGGCAACCTAAAGCAGTTCCACACCACCGATAAAAACAGCTGATAAAACCCAAATATAAATAAAAGCGTTCACTCATTACGAATGAACGCTTTTTCTTTTGCCTATAGAGTATAAATTATTGTGCCGATTCCTGTGCAGCCACAGCCACGCCGAGAATGGTTATGTTCTTGTCCTCGCTGCCCTCTGCGGGACGTATCTCGATATCCATATCCTTTATGGTCTGGAACTTGATTGCCAGCTCGGAATAAGGCTCGTTCCAGCCGTCTTTCTGGTTGGAGTGGATAGTCTTGACCTTTGCGCCGTTTATATAGACCTCAAAGGAACCCATTGTGTCGGAATTATTACGCTTGAAAAGTAAGAACACGCTGCTTGCGGTGGCTTTGAATTTAAGTGGGTCAGTGCCTTCGGAAAGCTTCCAGCTGGTGGGGAAGTCAGTTGCGCCCTGCTCCACAGCTTCAAAGGAACCTGTGTCGGTAAGGCTGATAAGCTCTGCCGTGGGAGCTTCGGGAGTTACAAGCTGTGAATCCATAAACGGATAACCGAACCTGTATGCAGGTGGGAGTGTGTATTCCTCATCGGGGGCATTTTCGGCTTGCGTCAGCAGATTTTCAATAAAGCTGCAAAGAAGCTTGTGACCCTCGGCATTTGGGTGTGACTGGTCATCTGAGTAATCCTCCCATGTCATTCTGCCCTCGTCAAATTCGGGAGTAAGAGCGTCTGCCACGGATATCATTGGCAGGGAATAATAATCGCCTATCTCTTTCATATATTCCTGGGCAGTGTAGCCATTTGCTGTTCTGTTGAAAATAAGCACCACCGCAGGGTCATTTTCCTGCGTGAGAACTGTCCGCACAAGTGACTCATAGGATTCCTTGTGAGTATTGTCCTGAGCGTCGTTTACCGCAAATTCCACGAAAACAATGTCGGCGTTATAGTCCAGCACGTCTTTTTGCAGTCTGAGATTTCCCAGCACCGAGGGAGTTCCGCTGACACCTGCATTGACGTATTTGACATTATCGCACGTGCCGTATTTTTCTGCGATGTAATTGTATGAAAGCTTTGCATAGCAGCCCTCAGCACCTGCTGTTTCACCACGGGTAATGGAGCCGCCGATGTATGCCACGGTCATATCCTCGCCTGACTGCGCCTGACGAAGCTTTGCTTTGAGCCTTGATGTATTTCCAAGGCTGTACAGTGAGCGTGACACCATTGCCGCCTGAAATTTCTCGGGAGTTTCGGGAGCTTTTGAGACAGCTTCGGAAACTGCAGATGTATCTGTGGCCGTGCTTTTCTGAGCTGTATCGCCGCAGGCTGTAAGGAGCAGTGCGGCAGAAAGAACTGCCGCACCTATCATCGTAAGCCTTTTCATATCATTCACCCTTAGGAACCTTGCGGAAATAGGTCTTAGCCATTTTCTTCATTGCCTTTGCAAGCTCCTTTGTGCAGGCGTCCTTATCCATGCGCCAAGCCCAGTTTCCGCCGCCGATGGTGGAGGGGATATTCATACGTGCAGAGCCAGTCCTGCATCTGGATAACGCAGTTTTCGGATACGCTTGCGTATGCGCACCTGATAAGCTCACGTACGACCTTGCTGTCCGAAGCGGACTTATCCAGTCCAAGATATTTTCTGATACGCTTCTTTCCTGCCTTGTCCTGAGCAAGATACCAGCCGAGAGCTGTCTCATTATCGTGAGTGCCGATATATACAACGCTGTTTTTAACATAATTGTGGGGAAGATAGCTGCTGTCCTCGCCGCCGAAGCCGAACTCGAGAACGTTCATTCCGGGATAGCCTGCCGCCTTGAGCATAGCCTTAACCTCATCGGTAAGGAAGCCAAGGTCCTCCGCTACCAGCTTAACATCGCCAAGATCTGCCTTTATTGCACTGAAAAGCTTCATTGAAGGGCCCTGCAGCCATTCGCCGTGCTCAGCGGTCTTGTCGCCGGCAGGAATCGCATAGAAGCTCTCAAATCCCCTGAAATGGTCGATGCGGGTAAGGTCAAACAGTTTTGCGCTGTACTGAACACGCTTTATCCACCACTTATAGTTATTCTTGTCCATATAGTCCCAGTCATAAAGGGGATTGCCCCAGAGCTGACCTGTGGGAGAAAAATCATCGGGAGGGCAGCCTGCCACCTTTGTAGGCTTTCTGTCACTGTCGAGCATGAACATTTCGGGATTTGCCCAGATGTCGGAGGAGTCCATGGAAACATAGATGGGCATATCGCCGTAAATGCTTATTCCACGCTTGTTGGCGTATTTTTTCAGATCCTTGTATTGACGGAAGAAGAGAAACTGCATGAACTTCCAGCAGTCAATGTCAACACCGTGTTCCTCGGCATATTTTGCAAGGGTCTGAGGGTCTCTGAGACGGTAGCTGTCATCCCATTCAGTCCACATGACCTGCTTGAAGAAATACTTCATTGACATGAACATCGCATAATCGTCCAGCCACCAGGCATTCTTTCGGCAGAATTTGCCGAAAAGATACTTCTGCTCGCTATCGGCATTTGCCGCAAAGGCAGCATGAGCCTTGGCAAGGATAAGGCGCTTGAAGGAGAACATCTGACCGAAGTCCGCAAACTCCTTCTTTTCCGCAAGTATCTTCAGATCCTTGTCATCCTCGGATACAAGTCCTGCCTTGATAAGCTCGTCAATGTCGATGAGCATGGGATTTCCCGCAAAAGCCGAGTAGCTCTGGTAAGGGGAGTCACCGAAGCCTGTGGGGCCTACAGGAAGAATCTGCCAGTAGGTCTGACCTGCTTTTTTCAGAAAATCAACGAATTTATATGCCTCGCTGCCGAGAGTTCCCACTCCGTATGGAGACGGGAGGCTTGTAATGTGCATAAGAACGCCGCAAGTTCTCATAAATTTATCCGACCTTTCGGTTATTTTATTCAGTAATACTATTATACAGTTTATATTCGGTTATTGCAAGAAATTTTATGAAAATAATAGTGACAGGAATAAAAACTTGTTTTGCAGCCATAATAGCTATCGTGGCAGCTTCATCTGCCTGCGCAGCAGTCATTTGCGGCGCATACGGAAAGGATGATATAAAATGTGCAATAATCAGAACCAGCAGAACAACCGCAGCAGCAATCAGCGGAATAACCAGCAGAACAATCAGAATCAGCAGAACAGCCAGAACCGTCAGGGCAGACAGCAGCAGGGACAGAACTGCCGTCAGAATCAGCAGCAGAACCAGCAGAACAATCAGCATCAGAACTGACGCTGATATATTTTTCTCAAAGGGCATACGTAATACCTGCAGCAAAGGGATCACGTAGGCCCTTTTTATTTCTTTGTAATAAATGCACAAAAAACGTTTAAATTATTTGTTGGGTAGAAATGACACATTACAGTTGAATTTAAACGTTTAATATGGTAAAATATCTATAAGGATTGCCGGGAGTGGGTCAAAGTATATCCCGACAGTCATTCCGTTCCGTGACAATGCGGGAGGTTTAACTAAAATTATGA
>OHFH01000698.1_pt1 | contig 10344 bp, 8 predicted proteins | sample 1567401 | NCBI WGS metagenome assembly OHFH01 (sample SAMEA3879542, study PRJEB24766) | human gut metagenome | biome: human-associated habitat; feature: feces | place: USA | collected 1985/1987
AGATGCGTCCGATTGGATAGATTCTGTCGATTTGGTTCTTGCGCAGAAAGTCCGGTTCCAGTAAAATCAGTATCGTGATTAGTTGAAGCTAACGCCGATATTCTGATTTTGTGGAGGAAATTGATAATGCGTTTGATGAAAAGAATTCTGAGTGCAGCTGCTGTGCTAGCTCTGTCTGCTTCTCTTCTGGTTGGCTGCAGCAGCGGCACGGCGAGCTCTGTTCCCGTTTCTGCAAGTTCTGCCGCAGAAAGCACTGTTTCTTCCGTAGAAGAGACCGCCTCTTCTGCTGTGGATGAAAACGAAGCTGCCGCTGCACAGCTGCTGAACGACCTAACAGGCAGCTATCAGGAACTGTGGCCGGTGATTCTGGCGGACGAATATAAGCAGACATGGCTGGATGATTGTACCGCTCTCGTGGGCGAGGACAATGCCGAAGCTGCTTTTGAGAAGCTGTCCTCTATGGTGACAGGTGATGTTTACGGCGAAGATGCAGTTAAAGCGTATGCCAACGGCGGCGGAGCCTATTTCTGCGGCTTTACCAATAGCCTTGCGACCTTGACCTTCGATGGTGAAACTTCTACCATTTCCGGCACCGATAAGGACGGCAATGTGCTGTTCTCCCATACCTATCACTACATTGGCATGGAGCCTGTGCATGGACTGTATGAGTTTGAAAGCGATGATGCCGATTCCGGCGAGTTCACCTACTTCTTCCTTGCGCCGGACACCAGTGCGGAAACTTACCATATTGAGTTCCGCTATGGTTCGGATGCAGAAGCTCTGAGCCAGTACGATGCAGGCGAATATGCTTACTGGGTGGCATCTGGCATTTCTACGGATTGCGACCAGACTATGATCGACAACTGCATTGAGCTGTTCTGTACTGAAAATCTAGCAGGTTAATACGCAGAATGTGCTGTGGAGCAAAAACGCCACGGCACATTTTTGCATAAAAATTATTTGAAGGAGGTCTTTCCGTGAAAAAACAGTCCGATCTTTCCCGGCTGATGGGTTACGCCGGGAACTACCGATATTTCACCTACGCTTCGTGGGTGCTGTCTGCGGTCAGTGCGCTGGTGGCGCTGGTGCCTTTTGTGTACATCTGGAAGATCCTGCGGGATGTGTTGAACGCCGCGCCGGACTATGCGCAGGCGGTGAACATCCCCCATTACGGCTGGATGGCAGTGTTGTTTGCGGTGCTGTCCTACCTCATTTACATTGCGGCGCTGATGTGCTCCCATCTGTCGGCGTTCCGGGTGGCGACCAATCTGCGGCTGGCGGTGTCGGAGCATCTGGCGGTGCTGCCGCTGGGCTTTGCCGAGACCTTTGGCAGCGGCAAGCTGCGCAAGATCATCCACGAGAGCACCGGAGCCGCCGAGACCTATCTGGCCCACCAGCTGCCCGACCAGTACAACGCCATCGCCACCCCGGTGGGGCTGCTGGTTTTGCTGCTGGCGTTCGACTGGCGGCTGGGACTGCTGAGCCTTGCGCCGGTGGTGCTGGCTTTCCTCATTATGGCGACCATGACCGGCAAGCGGATGGCTGAAAAAATGCGGCAGTACGGCAACGCCTTGGAGGCTATGTCCAATGAGGCCGTGGAGTACGTCCGGGGTATCCCGGTGGTCAAGACCTTCGGGCAGAGTGTGTTTTCCTTCAAAAAGTTCAAGGCCACTATTGATGAGTACGAAAAGTGGGTCATCTCCTACACCAAAGACCTGCGCCTGCCCATGATGTTCTACACCGCCGCCGTCAACGGCGTGTTCGCCTTTTTGATCGCAGGCGGGCTGCTGTTCACGACACACGGCGTGACCCCGGAATTTCTGCTGAACCTGCTGTTCTATATCATCATCACGCCGGTGATCTCCCTGACTTTGACCCGCATGATGTACATGAGCGAGAGCAAGATGGTGGTAGCGGATGCGCTGGCACGCATCGACTCGGTGCTGGAGGCAGCGCCCATGCAGGTGCAGGCTATTTCGCAACACCCGCAGGATGCCTCCGTCACGCTACAGGATGTGCATTTCAGCTATGACGGAAAAACCGAGGTCATCAAGGGCGTTTCGCTGGAGATTCAGCCGGGACAGACGGTGGCCTTTGTAGGCCCCTCCGGCGGCGGCAAATCCACGCTGGCAAACCTTGTCTGCCGGTTCTTTGATGTGCAGAGCGGCAGCGTCCGGGTGGGAGAAGCGGATGTGCGGGACATCCCCAAGGAAGAGTTGATGGACACCATCTCCTTTGTATTCCAGAACAGCCGCCTGCTCAAGGGTAGCATTCTGGACAACGTCCGTCTGGGTAGGCCGCAGGCCACCGAAGCCGAGGTGCTGGCGGCGCTGAAAGCTGCACAGTGCATGGATATCGTGGAAAAGTTCCCGGAGGGCATCCATACCGTCATTGGCACAAAAGGCGTGTATCTGTCCGGCGGCGAGCAGCAGCGCATTGCCATTGCCCGCGCCATGCTGAAAAATGCGCCCATCCTGATTCTGGACGAGGCCACCGCCTTTGCTGACCCGGACAATGAAGCAAAGGTGCAGGCAGCCTTTGCTCAGCTTGCCAAGGGCAAAACCGTGCTGATGATCGCACACCGTCTGTCCACCGTAGCCAACGCCGACTGCATCTATGTGGTGCAGGACGGGCGTATCACCGAGACTGGCACAAAGGACGAACTGTGCGCGCAGAACGGCCTGTTTGCCCGGATGTGGCAGGATTATCAGGCCTCGGTGCAGTGGAAGGTCGCAAAGGAGGGGTAAGGAATGATCGAAAAAATTCAACACGCCACAGCCAGCTCCCCGGAGGGCGCAAAGGGGCTTGTAAAGGGCGTTCTGGCCTGTGCGTTCCAGAACATGGCGTTCATGCTGCCCACCGGGCTGCTGTATCTTCTGGTAAAAGACCTGCTGGCAGGCTCTACGAGTGAGAGAAGTACCTTTTATCTGCTGGGATGCGTTGCCTGCTTTGCACTGATTTTACTGACCACATGGTTCCAGTACAACGGCACCTATTTTACCACCTATAAAGAGAGCGGCACCCGCCGCCTGACCCTTGCAGAGCGGCTGCGGAAGCTGCCTCTGTCCTTTTTCGGCAAGCGAGACCTTGCCGACCTGACAAGCACCATCATGGCGGACTGCGAGGTACTGGAAAAGGACTGCTCCCACTTCATCCCCGGTCTATTCGGTTCCCTCATCTCCACGGTGCTCATTGCTCTGAGCCTGTTCGCCTTTGAGTGGCGGATGGCACTGGCGGCTCTGTGGGTCATTCCGGTATCCGCTGCCATCGTGGTGGGCAGCTATCGGGTACAGGATAAGGTGCAGGCCAGGACCATGGCGGCGAAAATGGCCTGTGCGGACGGTATTCAGGAGTACATCGAGACTCTCCGGGACCTGAAAGCCAGCAATGCGGAGCAGCGGTATCTGTCTGGCCTTTCCGACAAAATTCGGGCAGTGGAAAAGCAGTCTATTGTGGCAGAGCTGGAAACAGCGCTGTTTGTGTCCTCCGCCGGCATGGTGCTCAAGCTGGGCATTGCGTCGGTGGCGCTCACCGGCTCAGTGCTGCTGGTGCAGGGCAGCATCGACGTACTGACCCTGTTTCTGTTCCTGATGGCGGCATCCCGGATGTACGACCCCATGCAGGGGGCTTTGCAGAATCTGGCGGCGGTCATCGCCATGCGTACCAATGTGGGGCGGATGAATGAGATTCTGGACGCTCCCCTGCAGACCGGCAGCGAGCAGCTGACCAATCAGGGCTGCGATATCGTGTTCGACCATGTGGGCTTTGCCTATAACTCCGGTGAAGCGGTGCTGCGGGATGTCTCCTTTACCGCAAAGCAGGGGGAGGTTACGGCGCTGGTGGGCCCCTCCGGCAGCGGCAAGACCACTGTTTCCCGGCTGGCAGCACGGTTCTGGGATTACCAGAAGGGCAGTATCACCGTGGGCGGCATGGATGTCACCCGAATCGACCCGGAAAAACTCATGAGCCTGTATTCCATCGTCTTTCAGGATGTGACCCTGTTTGACAACACAATCCTCGAAAACATCCGTCTGGGGCGCAAAGGTGCCACCGACGAGGAGGTCCTTACGGCGGCAAAGCTGGCAAACTGCGAGGAATTTGCCGAGAAGCTGCCGGACAAGTGGAACACCAATATCGGCGAGAATGGCTGCGCTCTTTCCGGCGGTGAGCGTCAGCGCATTTCCATCGCCCGCGCCTTCCTGAAGGATGCGCCCATCATCCTGCTGGACGAAGCCACCGCCAGTCTGGATGTGGAGAACGAAACTGCCATTCAGGAGGCACTTTCCCGGCTCATAAAACACAAAACTGTCCTTATCATCGCCCACCGGATGCGCACCGTAGCCGGGGCGGACAAAATCGTGGTGCTGTCCGACGGCGTGGTGGCCGAACAGGGCGCACCCGATGCACTTTATGCCCGGAACGGCCAGTACACCCACATGGTGGATCTGCAGACCGAAAGCCAGAGCTGGGCCATCTGACCCAATTCAAAAACAGCCCCCCGGCACAACAAAAAAGGACATCTATTCAAAAGAATAGGTGTCCTTTTTATAAGTACATAACCGCTCAGCCTTGCTGTGCGGTCGCACAGCAGAGGCTGCCCGATTTTGAGAGATTGGTCAGTCTCTGCGCTTTTTTTATCAATCAAAGGAGGCGTATCCATGAGCAACGAAATCATGCAGGAAAACACACCATTTGTTGAATGCAGTGCATTCCGCCGTGGAATGAGCGTGTTGGAGGCCAGTCTGCGAAACACCGAGGATTCAGAAGCTATCATCAGTGGCCTTCTGAAAGGTGCAGCTGAGTTTTATGGCGCATCAAGAGAATGCACAAACTATTTCAAGTGCAATTTTCACCCATTACACCAGGCTACGGCCTCTTTGAATTGCTCCCATGTAATATCTTTGCAAAAACGGCGATCCGGTACATACAGGGATTGCCGGAAGCGAGACTGCTGAAATCTGTGGTCGTGCCGTTTTGGAAAGGCAGGGCATAATTACCCGCAGAGCATGACCTTTGCGCAGAACAGGCCGTCCTGGTAGGTAACCGTACTCACCCCGCCGGATTTTTCTGCGATATGGCGGACGGACTGGATACCAATACCTTCTCCTTTTCGCTTGGAGGACAGAAATACACCATCTTTTTCCCGGATAACTCCATCATATGTGTTTTCAACCTGAATCAGTGCCAGACTGTTGCCATGCAGATAGGCGGTCAGCTTGATTCTGCGTCTGGCAGGTGCAGTACGCAGGCTGGCTTCCAGCGCATTTTCCAGCAGATTCGAGAGAACCAGACACAGATTGATTTCGTCTACAGGAAGACATTCCGGCAGATCAATCTGCACGGAAAATGGGATCTGCTCCCGCTTCGCAAGTGCGCAGTAATACCCGACCACGCCGTCTGCCGCCCGGTTTTCACAGAAATGCAGCTCCAGACTCGGGATTCTGGAAACTGCGCCGGAAAGATAGGCTTTGATCTTTTCAAGATTCCCTTCTTCTGCAAGGGCAGCGAGCTGACATAGCTGGTGGCGCAGATCGTGCCGCGCCTGCCGGGCTTCCTCAATGGCAGCTTTCAGGCTTTCGTAGCGCTGCTGCTGCATGGAAAGCAGCTGGTTCTCCTGCTGCAATCTCACATTCCGGTTGATGCTGATCGCCATCAGAAGGAAGATTGCGTTGAAGAAAAGCATCAAAAACAAAAGTGCGATGCTGATCACAATATACCCCTGCAAAACACGCCCGGTATAGAGCGTGTCCGCATACTTGGGAATCATAAACAGATTCAGCGCAATGAACACCAGCGGCAGCACCCAGAACACATACCAGGTCTGTGCAAAATTTTCGTCCTCGACCATCCTCCGCACGCTGTGCGCCGCAGGATAATAGGCGATGGCGGCAAACAGCCAGCAGATCGCATGATAGCAAATCACGGCCCGCAGACAGAACCATGGCGCAGCCTGCGCCTGCGGCAAACCGGCCAGCATAGCGGCGTTGATCGCTCTTGAAAGGCTGTTGATACAGGCAAATACCGCACAGACGGACAACGCAATCGTTCCGGATTTCCAAAGCGAAATCCGGAGCGTTTTTATGTAGATCACGACTGCAAGCAAGGTTAGGCCTGCAAGCATCGGCGCAGTTGGCATGCGGTGCGCATAGCACACCACGCCTCCGGCGGCGCAAAGCAGCGCAAGCAGCGGGGCAAGCCACAAAACAAGCTTTGACAGCGGCTGCTTTAAACTGGATTTTACCGGGAAGTAGGCAAGCAGCATGCCGGGAATCACCACGCCGAGCTCCAGAATTGGACGCAGCAGTTCCATTATACCATCCGCCCCCTTTGAAGCAGGAATTCCATAAGCGCCTGCCGGGCGCTTTTCAGAAGGTCCTGACTGACAAACACGCGGCTTCCGTCCGCCATGCGGAAGGCGGCACCTTCCAGATCCTTCGCGTGTTCCAGATTCACGATCACTCCGCGCCCGCACACAAAAAAGCGTGTGTCATCCTTTAGTGGGGCGATGAACGTCTTGAAGGGTTGGCGTGTGGCAAGCGTCTTTTGAACCGTCGTATGGACGTAGATCAAGTGGGCGAAGTGTTCTGCATAGACGATGTCCTGATAGCGCAGATGGATCTCGCTTCCCTCCACCTTTAGCTCCATATATTTGTCCGGCTGCGGTATGCGGGCAAGCAGCTCGTCCGTCAGCGCATCGATGTCCGCTTCGGTAAAGGGCTTGACCAGATAGTGCAGCGCCCGTACCTGAAAGCCCTCCAGCGCATGGTCGGTCGAGGTCGTGGTAAAAACCAGCAGGCAGTCCGTGTTGGTTTTCCGCAGCTTCTTTGCCGCCTCCATGCCCGTCATGCCATCCATATAAATATCCAGAAATGCGGCAGTAAAGGGCTCTTTCCTTGCCGCTTCCAGAAATGTCTCGCCGCTTTCGTATTCCAGAATATCCGCCTGTACTTTTCTCCGCTGAAGCTGCCACTCCAGCCGGCCTTTCAGCAGTGTGCGTTCCGCGGCAAGATCATCCACAATCGCAATTCTCATGCAGGTTTCTCTCCTTGTACTTAAATTCCAAGATAATTATATCACAGCTTGTCGAGGATGACAAAGAACTACTGTCGGAATTCGTGCTAAAATCTCCCCTTTCGTGCCACGGCACTTGAAAAAAACGAATGGTCTTTTTATACTGAGCGCAAGCAAGATGCTAAATCGGATGAAGGAAGGAGTGAGATCTGTGTATCGTATTGCAGTGTTGGCAGAACAGGAAGCAGAGCGGCAGCGCTACGCCGAGCAAATTACCCGGGTTTGTGAAGCGAAGGGGCTGTTTCCGCAGGTCATGCAATATGACAATCAGGAACATTTTTTTGAAATGGCGCAGAAAGCTGATCTAACCAATGCCGTCATTGCACTTTCTGGGGTGGCAGGATTGAATGCAGCGGAGCACCTTCGTTCCTTATGTCCCGTGTGCCAGATGATCTGGTGCAGTGATCTTGATTTCTCGCTTCACGCCTTCCGACTGCGGGCCGACTATTTCCTGATGAAGCCGGTTTCCGAAGAAGCATTCCAGCGAGGACTGAGTGCCTGGATTGAATAAACGGGCATCGAACCAAACCGGGACAATAAGCACAAAAATGGAGGATATCAATGAAAAGGAAAAAGTTACAATGTTCTGTACAAACCTTTATGCTGGGCGGTGTGTTGTGCCTGACATTGGCAGCCTGCGGTGCGAAGCAGTCTTCCGACATGCCTGCATCGAATACAGACTCCGAGGTAAGCACTGCCCTGCCTGAATCGAATACAGACTCCGCAGTAAGCACTGCCCTGCCGGTAAAGGCCATGAATGCCAAACGTGTTGACGAAAACCCATATATGGCAAAGAGCGACGCCAACATTCACCACGACGGCTACAATACCGACTCTACGGATGAAGTCCTGCCGCTTGGCATCTATCCGGAGATCAATGTTTCCTATGAGAAAACCAACGCAAACGCTTCGCCTGCTATTTACTTTGACAACTACGGCCACGCAGTCGTTCCGCTGCTCGGCGGCATCGCCATCCGCGATCTGAACGCGGAGGAAACCAAGACGCTGGGCTATTTCTCCCCAAAGCAGCATGACGGCGGCGGTTACGTCATCCAGAGCTCCTATACGTTCATGGACTCAGAAAACCGCATCGTCTGCCCAACCAGCAACAATCATGTGCTGATGCTGCGGGCAACCGATGAAGCAGGAAACGTCCTGCCTGAATTTGAAAAGGTACTGGACATTGACATCAAGGCGGCAGCCGAAGCTGCGCTCGGCAAGGAGCTGACGCAGAATCTTCTGTCCGTGGTCTTTGACTACGATGGAAACCTCTGGTTTGCAACCGGCGGCTTCCGCATCTATCCGGAGCGTGAGCAGCAGGGTGTGCTGGGCTATATCGCGCGCTCCGCCATCGACGCAATTCTCAATGGCGAGCAGGCTGACCTCTCCGATGCGGTCTTTGTTTATGAGCTTACCCCCGGCGAGGGCGCGGAAAACGGCATTGCCGCCTCCAAGGACGGCGCGGTCATCCTGACAAACCAGAACTGCTATCTGCTGCGTGCGAATAACGGCGTTGAGGCCGTCTGGTGCACACCGTATGAGAGCGTCGGCGCAAAAGTCAGCGGCGAAGGCGACAAGACCACCGGCGGCGGTCTTGCCTGGGGCGGCGGCTGCTCCCCGTCGCTGACGCCGGATCTTGTGATGTTCACCGACAATGCGGATCCAGTCAAGCTGCTGGCGCTCGATATGAAGACCGGTGAGATCGTTGCAAGTCTGCCGGTGCTGGATGAGCTGCCCGATGGCTATCAGGTGGCGGTTGAAAACTCTGCCATCGTCTATGACGACAGTGAGGGCACCGTCAGCACTATCGTGTGCAACTGGTTCGGCGCAGGCAGTGCAGGCCTTGCCGATCCAAACAGTGACTCTTCCATCCAGAGCTACGCCAACATCTATGACATGAACTGGCTGACAAAGGGCAACTGCATGATTGCGCCCGGCGTCGAGCGCGTGGACACCGTGAAAACCGATAGCGGCTATGAGATGAAGAGCATCTGGTCTCGAAATGACCTGAGCGATACATCGATTCTCAAGCTCTCCACCGCAACGGGCTATATCTACGGCTATGTGCAGGATGTGACCACCGGGATGTGGCAGTACATCATTCTGGATTTTGAAACTGGTGAGACTGTTTTCACGATGGATGTTTCCAACAAATACGGCTACAACAACATGGCCATTGGTATGTATGCCGGCAACAGCGGCAACGCGCTCTACTGCCCGACGGGCTATCTGGAACTGCTTCGTCTGCAGGACCGGTTTGTTTATCTGCCCGAAATGCCCTACCGCAAGGTCGAGCTTGATCAGGCGGCAAGAAACGTCCTTTCGCAGGAGCGGTTTGCGCAGGACGGCGGCGAAGGCACCGTTGCAAGCTGGCGCAACACTGTGACCGTCCGCAACGTACATCCCAACACCACGGTAGCTTTCCGCATGAATAACCTGTCCGGCAGCACCTCCGGTCTGACCCTCTACGCCTATGGCGTGGACGGCAAGCTAGCAAAGGTCGATCCTGCACTGTGGTCGATCACAGACGAGGACGGCAAGGCTGTAACGGAACTTACCGCCGGTACGCTCTATGAGCTGCACGTGACCGTCGCCGATGGCGGCGCTCTTGACCTGAGCGAGACGGAAAAGGAGATCAGGCTCTCCGTTGTACTCGGAAAATAAACATAAAACGCCCGCCCACTGTGTCCAAATCTCCACGGTGAGCGGGCGTTCCGCTTCCTTTTGAAGGCAGACCGCAAAGCCTATCAAGATCAAAAGCAGGTTCAAAAGCTGGGAAACCAGCGTGGCGATGGCAGCACCGGTAACGCCCATAGTGGGGGCACCCAGCTTTCCGAAGATGAGCAGATAGTTCAGTCCGGTGTTCGCCGCTACCGCGCCAAAACTTGCCCAAAAGGGGACAGCGGCGTGTTCCTTGCAGCGCAGCCATGCGGACAGGACGGTGCTGACCGCCATGGGCAGATAAGAGAACGCCACGATGCGGAAGTACCCCGCCGGAGGATGGCGTCATCTGCCGTATAAAGTCCCAAGACCTGCGCCGGGAAGCCCCCTGCCGTCAGCAGAAACAGTGCTGCCAGCACACCCCCGCAGACAAGGCTTACATCCAAACTGCGCCACGCCTCGGTGTGCTCCTCCGCACCCAGAAACTGTGCGATCAGAATACCGGCAACCGTGCCGACTGCGCCGGACATCACGGAGAAAATAAGAGTGAAGTTACTGCACAGTCCCACGGCTGCAATACCGGCTTCGCCCAGCTGCCCAATCATGATCTGA
>OHFH01000702.1_pt1 | contig 10296 bp, 6 predicted proteins | sample 1567401 | NCBI WGS metagenome assembly OHFH01 (sample SAMEA3879542, study PRJEB24766) | human gut metagenome | biome: human-associated habitat; feature: feces | place: USA | collected 1985/1987
GTGCCAATGTTGAAGTACAGGGATTGCCACCTACACTCTACATGTGGCGCATTAAAAATCAATTGGGCGACCGGACAATGATTCCGGCAGATACAACTTATCATCACTTTCAGAATACGAATCTTACAGAAGGAATCACCGGACATTATAATTATCTGGCCAATATGGGTTCTCCCCGTATGTCACGCATCTTCTTTGAACGTCGTGATCCGGAACCGACTATCTTTATGGAGCCTTTCTCCAGTTTCTTTATTCGTCCTACGGAATTCAATTTCACCAATAGTAACGTACCTTATACCAATCTGACGTATCATAAAGCCGGTAATAAGGTAAATGGAGAAGAACGTTTCAAATCCTATTTTGCCATCAATGCAAACAAAAGGCTAGGGTTCGGATTCTACATAGATTACCTGTATGGCCGGGGGCTTTATCAAGATCAGTCCACAGCCTTCTTCAACGGTGGCCTGTTCTCCAGCTACCGGGGAGATAAATATGACATGCATTTCATATTCAACAACGATAACTTGAAGATGGCAGAAAACGGAGGTATCACGGACGACCGGTATATCACCAACCCGCTGGATATGGCAGAAGGCAAAAAAGAATATTCCGCCAACGAAATCCCAACCCGACTGAGTCAGATATGGAATCACAACACCAGCTACCATGCCTTCCTGACACATCGTTACAACCTAGGGTTCTATAAAGAAAAACAGGACAGTGTGGATACGGACTCTGTAAAAATAACGCAGGTATTTGTTCCTGTCACAAGCTTCATACATACACTACAAGTAGACTTGAACAATCGCAAATACATCTCATACGATGACGCACAGAATCAGAAGTATTTTGAACATAACTATCTGGGGACCGACTCTATAGACAAGACGAAGCGTACATCCATCAAAAACACCATTGGCATTGCTTTACAAGAAGGATTCAACAAATGGGCAAAAGCCGGACTTACCGCCTTTTTAAGTTATGAATACCGAAACTTCGCCTTGACCGACACAACAAACATACCGGGACAACGCATTATCAACAACTATAAGGAAAGTTCACTCTCCATTGGCGGCGAACTATCCAAAAAACAAGGAAAACTATTACATTACAATATCCTAGGAGAATTAGCCATAGCCGGTGAAGACGCAGGACAATTCAGCGTAGAAGGCAGAGGGGATCTGAATCTCCGTTTATTCGGAGATACGGTGAGACTGGATGTAAATGCATTCATCAAGAACCAGAACCCCGTATTCTATTTCAGGCATTTCCAGTCCAAACATTACTGGTGGGACAACAACGATTTATCCAAAATAATGAGAACCCGCCTGGAAGGAAAACTAAGTCTGGACAGATGGGGAACCCAGCTGCGTGCCGGAGTGGAAAATATAAAGAATTACACTTATCTGGCCAATACCAGCATACCGGTAAAAGACAGTGAAGGAAATGTCACCGGTTTCAAGAACAATGCAGCCGTAAGACAACACTCCGGCAACATACAAATATTCACTGCAATGTTGCAACAAAAATTAAAAGTAGGAATTTTTCATCTCGACGGTGAAGTAGCCTATCAAAAATCAAGTGAGCAAGACATTCTACCCTTACCGGAATTGTCGGCTTACGGCAACTTGTACATGAAATTCGGTCTCGCCAAAAAAGTACTCCAGATAGAAATGGGAGCAGATGTGCGTTATTTCAGTAAATATTACGCGCCAGACTACTCCCCCGTCATCGGACAATTCTATAACCAGAATCCTGATGACAAAATCGAGATAGGAGCTTTTCCGATAGTCAACGTCTATGCCAACCTGCATTTAAAACGTACCCGCTTCTTTATTATGATGTATCATGTCAATGCCGGTTCGGGAAAATCCAATTACTTCCTGGCGCCACACTACCCAATCAATCCGCGAATGATAAAGTTCGGCCTTTCATGGAATTTCTTTGATTGACGGTCTATATGAAAAAATATCTGAAATACGTTCTGATGGGTATCCTTGCAGCAACCCTATCCTCCATCTTCTTCAAAAAGAAAACGGAGGCTGAAACCAGTCTGCCCCGCGATTATGCAGAAATAGCGGCATCGGGAATCCTGCGTGCTGTTACCGAGTACAACTCAATCAGTTTTTATGCCGACGGCGACACCGTTTCCGGTTTCCACTACGAACTGCTCCATGCTTTTGCACACAGCAAAGGACTGAAACCGGAAATCACTCCCGAAATGAGCTTTTCCAAAAGACTGGAAGGCGTACAAAAAGGAACATACGATATATTGGCCAACAGCACGGTAGTTACCACAGAATACAAAGACTCCCTGTTGTTTACCCGCCCCATTATACTGAACAAACAAGTACTGGTACAGCGTAAACCCGAAAAAGAAAACGATAGTCTGTACATTCACAGCCAGTTGGAACTAGCCCGCAAGACCCTTCATCTAGTCAAAAACTCACCTGCCATTCTGCGCATACATAATTTAAGTAACGAAATAGGTGATACCATCTATATCAAAGAAGTGGAGAAATACGGACAAGAACAATTACTGGCCATGGTAGCACATGGTGACATAGACTATGCCGTATGCGACGAGAGCATTGCCAAAGCTTCCATCAATGATTTTCCACAATTGGATATAGAAACAGCCATCAGCTTCTCACAATTCTATTCATGGGGAGTAAGCAAACATTCTCCAATATTGCTTGACAGCCTGAATTCCTGGTTAAATGATTACGTCAAGACTCCTGCATTCAAACTGTTGCGCAAGAAATATTACAATAACTGATTTTTATCCAGCTGAAATTGCAAAATAGTCCTATCTTTGCAATATAAATTGTTATTATTTTAAGCGGAATGACAAAAAAGTTATTACCATGGTTAAATTAGACAAAGTAAAATGGGGCTTCATCGGTTGCGGAGAAGTGACCGAGAAGAAAAGCGGACCAGCCTTTGCCCTGATCGAAGGTTCAGAGGTAGTGGCTGTAATGAGCCGTGACAAAGAAAAAGCTCAATCATACGCCAAAAGACACAACATTCCCCGCTGGTACTCCGATCCGCAGCAGTTAATAGGAGATGAAGATGTCAATGCTATTTATATAGCCACTCCCCCTTCCTCTCATGCCACTTTCGCCATTATGGCTATGAAGGCAGGAAAGCCCGTGTATATTGAAAAACCAATGGCAGCCAGCTATGAGGACTGCGCACGCATCAACCGCATATCACAAGAAACTGGTATCCCTTGTTTCGTCGCTTACTACAGACGTTATCTTCCCTATTTCCAAAAAGTACGCCAAATGGTAGAGGATGGTGAAATAGGTAATGTCATCAATATACAGATACGTTTCGCCCAGCCTCCCCGTGATTTGGATTACAACAGCACCAACCTGCCCTGGCGTGTACAACCTGATATTGCCGGCGGCGGTTATTTCTATGATCTGGCTCCTCACCAGCTGGATTTATTACAAGATATGTTCGGCTGTATTCTCGAAGCCCAAGGATACAAGAGCAACCGTGGCGGGTTATATCCGGCAGAAGATACGATAAGTGCCTGCTTCAAATTTGATTCCGGTCTGCCGGGATCAGGATCATGGTGTTTTGTCGCCCATGAATCGGCCAAGGAAGACCGTATAGAAATCATCGGAGACAAGGGGATGATCTGTTTTTCCGTTTTCACTTACGATCCCATCGCCCTGCATACTGAAAGAGGACGCGAGGAATTTCTTCCCGAAAATCCCCCTCATGTACAACTTCCGCTCATAAAAGCCGTAGTAGAACACCTGCAGGGAAAAGCTGTCTGTACCTGCGACGGCATCAGTGCGACACCCACCAACTGGGTAATGGACCGTATACTTAATAAACTCTGATTTCCGCCTATGGACATCCGTAAATTATGCCTGCTCTGTCTGTCTTTTCTTTCTGCCTTTAATGTATATGCACAAGCGGAAAAGAAAGACTCGACAGTACAGGACAACAAGGGTGTTCTCATTACATTGACTGACGGAATAGCAACGACTGTCCGCCATACCGGAAGAAAAATAAGGAAAGTAGGAAAAGAATTCAATGCGATTGACACTACCTATATCTCGCCCAACCTTTACAATCTGGCTTTCATGCTGGAATCCAGCAGTTGGTACGAATACTATCGGTTAGGTAGTAAAGGAAACAACGGCGAACAAAGTTTGGGATTCTCCCCCAATGCCAGTTTCAAGCTGGGAGTCTATTTCGGATGGCGCTGGATATTTCTAGGATATTCTTTCGATGTAAAAGATATTTTCGGCGGACATAAAAACAAGGCAAAGAAAACCGAAATGGCACTGAATCTTTATAGTTCCAAATTTGGTGTGGATTTATATTACAGAAAGACAGGAAGCGATTTCAAGATACGTTCTTCCAGCGGTTTTGATCTGAATACTCCCATTAAAAATTTGAATTTCAACGGATTGCAAAGTAAAATCAAAGGACTGAACGCCTATTGGATTTTCAATTATAAAAAATTCTCTTATCCGGCAGCCTATAGCCAGTCCACCAACCAGCGTAAAAGCGCGGGTTCCCTGATGGCGGGCTTTTCTTATTCCCAGCACAACATATCTTTTGATTACGAAAAGCTTCCCGGTGAAGTGAGAGTCCAACTACATGATGCTTTACTTTTCAAGAAAGTGAAATATTCTGATTACAGCATCAACGTGGGTTATGGCTATAACTGGGTATTTGCAAAAAACTGGGTTTCCAATCTTTCACTCTTACCGGCCATTGCCTATAAAAAATCAAAAATAGACGATACACCTAATACTGACAATCATTGGATAAAGGATATCAATTTTGACCTGATAACACGTGCTGCCGTGGTCTATAACACCAACAAATATTTTATAGGAGCTTCGTTGGTGATGCATACATACGACTATCGAAAAAAGGACTTCTCCCTCACTAATACTTTCGGAACTGTCCGTATATATGCAGGATTCAACTTTTGGAAAAAGAAAGAGTTCCGTGATAAATAGGAGGAGGATGACAAAAACGGAAAGTGAAAAAAGAGAAATGAAGAATCCAATCACATCCATTTGTTCTCACAAGATCCCTCACCATGACTCAAAATGACAGAATCCGTGATTACACAACAGAATCCTGACATACCTTCATTCATTAAAGTCTATCTATTTCATCTATAGACAAGCCTGTAGCTTGAACAATAACAGCAATAGGAATATTCAAAGATTTCAAGTTACGGGCTGTAGCTATTTTTTCTTCTTGGCGACCTACCATGATACCTTCCTCACGTCCTTCTACACGACCTTCCTCCAATCCTTCTAATTTAGCGGTACTCAATACATCATTTTGTATCATTAATGCATCCAGATGCCGATCATAAGCCAGTTTATCAGCCTTATTCATATTATAATAAATAAGTTTCTGTCTCGCCTCCTCCAATCCGGGAGTCGTTGTATCCGGACGGATAGTTCCAGTCTTAAGATATTCTATCCATTCTTCCAAAGGAGTAACCGCCACTTTATTAAACTCATTCACACGAATAAGAAAATATTCAGGAAATATTTCGGCAGGCAATTTGCGGATAATAGCCCCTTGTTCTTTAGTGGTTACTTTCAAACAGTCACCAGTATGGACACCGAGGAATGTATTCTGACCATGGTAGAGGTAATCATTTCCTTGGCCAATATCAAAATAAAGAATACTGATAGAATACACTTTCTTGACATTTGCATAAATTCCACCTAAATCTATATGTTCGGTTATTGCTTTTGCCACTCCATAAAGTATTCGTTCAAGATAATATAACTCCCGCGTATTCTGCACTTCCACTAGTATTATTTCATCCTTGCTATTACGGGCTTTAATATCTACCCGGTTGAACTTATCATCCTCCCGTTGCTGGTTACCTTCGCTCTCAAGGATTTCCATGATTTGAATCTTCTCACCCAAAAGTACGGTAAGAAAACCTTCTAGGACACCAAAATTGGCTTTGTTGCGTAAAAGACGCTTGATTGCCCAATCAAACCGTATGTATTTATCTTTCTGTTCCATAAAAACCTCTTTTTACAAAGATAACCCTTTTGTTTGAAAACCAGGATGAAACATTAGCAAAAAATATACCGGAAAGCAATAAAGCATTCCCGGTATATCACAAGTTAATTATATTAGACTCACAATTAATTCTTAGAAACGAGCACCGACAGTCAAAAGCAACTGATGCCGTTCATTGTCCACTTTAGTTGCCGGAAGATCTATATCATCAAAAGCATAAAAGTTTGATTTATACATATCATATTTATATGCCAAATCCGCATAAATTACACTGCCACGGTATCCAAGACCAAACGTAAATGTATTCTTAGACTCCGTATTATTAAAATCAGTACGCGTGCTATATAAAGACAAGGCACTATAAGCATCTTTAGAAAAAGCAGCCGAAGAGTAATTATATCCTGCACGAATGCTAAACTCAGGTATAATCCTCGTTTCCATTCCGATACGGAAAGTATGGACACCTTTCAAATAATTCTCAACGCTGGGCTGATCTCCCAATTCATAACCATCCACATCCTTGAGCTTACTGGAAGAATAATCCTGATATTCATATTCCGCACCTACTGCCACTGCACCCGCAAAAGTAGTACCTGCGCTGATATTAAATTTCCACGGAGTGGTAAGATTATAATCATAGGTCAAATAATCATATTCCGGAGTTACCAAAAAATCACTCAATGTCTGGTTATAGGGTGCCTCACAAGCTAAAATATTAGAAGATAAAGCGGCATTATAGCTTTCTCTTAAATCATACCATGTAGGCGTGTGCACAGCAAATCCCAAACGGAAAGGGGAACTTTCTATAGGCCGTATAATAACACCCAATTTTAAATCCATACCAGTCCCTTCCAGCCTATAATAATTATCCAATGTATACCCCCCATTATCCGCACCGTTATCATCATTCAAATTTTCCGTATAAGAAGTATAACGATCATAATTCACATCATAGACCCCCAGGGTAGCTCCTAAATAGACCCTATCTTCAATATTGAATCAAACATTAAAATCATATTGACTGATACCTCCTGTTTCCTTACTAAAGAAGTTATTGTTAAAACCATTCCACCCCCATGGAGCATGAATATTCTTTTCAGAATCATTAACCCAGTCAACCACACCGGTTCTCACCCCCATTACTCCTAAAACAGGTAACTGATTCCAATATTTGGTATAAGGATTCTTCACATCCAGTATGTCATTAAACTCGCTTTCCGTCAATCCATATCGTTCCATCTCCTGAGCCAGCTGGAAGCTTTGTGACAAATTATCCAACGCCCCTCCCATAGAGAAAAGGCGATTGAAGTTTTTACTTTTATGGTAATTGAATCCGAAATTCACAAAACGCAAAGAAGTATTATTGCCTATCTTATTGCTATAAACAAATCCAATCTGGTCAAATGAAGCGCGCGTTTTGTTTTCATTCATTGACACACCACTAAAGTTACTCTTTGTCGAAGTATTATTAAAACCAAAAGAAATAGACACGTCATTACTACGAAAAATGCCGATACCCGCAGGGTTGGAGCTTATGACAGATATATCACCGCCCAAAGCTCCCATGGCACCACCCATACCAACAAATCGTGCTGTTCCATTCAAGTCATTCCCCAGCAACTTTTCCGCATCATAAGCATTTTGTGCGCTTGCCGTTGTCATTGCCAACAACGCACAAGCGGTTACTATTACTTTATTTTTCATACATCAATTCTATTAAATTCAACTGTCTAGTTTAATCTACCACTTATCTGGTACGCGATCTGCCGCCACCACTTGAACGGGAAACACCGCCACCGGAACTGCGAGAAGCACCACCGCCACTAGAAAAACTACTACGGGAAGAAGAAGTTCCACTACTACGGTAAGAGTTAGACGAACTATTACGAGAAGGACTACTGCTACGAGAGTATGAACTGCTACGAGAATTCGAAACGCCACTATTGTTACGATAAGCGCCACGACTTGCAGCCCCTGTTCTCTGATAAGCAGATCCTGCTGCATTTCCCACACTGCTCCGAGTACTGCTTGGTCTGGTATAGGAAGAACCCCTTCCTTCTGTCGGACGTGAATACGAATTACCCGGACGAACTCCTGCTGCCTGACTTGGTGAAAGAGTTTCTCCGGTACGGGTTCTGATAGCACTTCTATTAGGACGAACCGAATTTACACTGTTAGATCCCGAAACCACTCTTCCTGATGAAGAACCGTTACGTGTTGCGGTACGATAACTATTAGCACTATTACGGACATTTTGTCTGGAATTTCCTACGTATGAATTACGACTATTCCTATCATAACTATTCACGTAATTATTCCGGTTTGGGCGTGAAGAACTATAGCTATTGGTATATCTTCCGGCATGTATCCCCGGGTTACGTCTGCTTGAGCCATACCATCCATGACTACCTCCCCAGTAGCCACCACCCCAACCGTGACCGAAGTAATGCGGATAATAATGGTGATGGTGATAATGGTAGCCCCAATAGCCGCCACCCCAATAACCGGGATAGTACCAACTATTGTAGTACCATGGCGAACTCCATCCCCAACTGAATCCCCAACTGGCGCCATATGGATAATTCCAACGCCAATCCCACCATAAGCGGTTCGTGTAAGTGGGAAAGACGTATGCATACAATCCGTCATCATATACATTCCAATCCCATGAAGGCAAACCGTAAACTACATCCCAATAGAGCGGACTGCTTACCGGAATGGCGTAACGGGGATTGCGGAAACGGACGATACGCATCGCGTATTCATAATCGTCTTGAGAACCCTCAAAACCATTAACCCATTCTCCTCTCTCATTCAAAGGTTTCTCCTCAATATACAAGGTATCATTCTCCATCGAGAAATTATTATCACGTGAAGTATAACGACGATTATACTCATCCACATCGCGAACCTTTCCTTTCACATCCTTCACCACCACTGTAGAACCGGGGGCTGCGTAAACAGTAGTCGTGTTCTGCTTCTGCGGAACCACCACTTTCACCTCTTGCTTAACCTCCTCTTTCTTTTCAGCTTTTTTCTTAGGGATGAAATAAAGGTCGTCATCAACGCTTTGTGACATTGCCAAGTAAGGCAAGCACACCATCATAAGCGAAGCTAATACAATCTTTTTCATACTCGTACCTGTTTTATTTGTTATTCTATCTACTTTTTCTAGTGCAAAGATAGTCAGAGGTTTTACTTCATAACAGAGAAAATCCCTATTAGTTAGTAGGGATTCCCCTATTTTAGTAGCAAAGTTCAAAGATTTTATCTATTTTTGCAATTGCTATGAAAAGTGGGAGGATACATATACTGCTGCTGTCTCTATTGCTTTGCATCTCTTGCCGCTATGAACAGCAAAGTTACCCGCCACTGATGGAGCGGGCAGTTCAACTAATGGAAACTCATCCTGACAGTGCACTAGCTTGTTTGGATTCTCTCAGTATATCCACCACCGAATGGCCTGAAGAGCTTCATATATATTACTTATTGCTCACTGTCAAAGCCAAAGACAAGCTCTATATTCCGGTTACTTCCGATACTTTGATTAACCGTATAATTAGTTTTTATGAAGACAAACAGGATGACCCACACCTGATGGAAGCTTATTATTATAAAGGTAGTACCTATCGGGATATGAAAGATGCGCCACGAGCCGTTGATGCTTTCTTGCGTGCAGCCGAAATAGGGAAAAGATGTTCTAATGATACGCTGAATGGACGCATATACGGGCAGCTTGCCAGCCTTTTTGCCTTTCAAAGATTGTATCATGAAAGTATGGAAGCTACTCAACAAGCTTATAAATATAATTTAGCTTGCCATAATTATAAAGGCATGGCTTTCGGTCTGAGGGACATGGCACGCATATACGATACAAACAACCAAAAAGACAGTGCGGAAATCTATTACCGGAAAGCATACACATTGATGAAAGAAAAAGTTTCTCTGGTTAAAGCTTGCAGTATCGGCGATGAAATGGCCGGTTTTTATTACAACCAAGGGAAAACAGACTCTGCCGAAATTATAGCAAAGCAGGTACAAGCCCACCATCCTAGTTCACTTAGTCATTTAGTTCTTGGCAAAGTGTATTATCAAAGGCAAATGTTCGATTCCGCATCCGTTTATCTTCAAAAGGTAATTTCCGGAAATGGCATTTATAACAAAAGTACTGCCTTTTCTATTCTAGCTGCCATATCAGAAAAGCAAAAAAAATATCCGGAAGCCTATCTATACGCCTCTCTTTGCATCAATGCATTCGATTCT
>OHFH01000704.1_pt1 | contig 10281 bp, 7 predicted proteins | sample 1567401 | NCBI WGS metagenome assembly OHFH01 (sample SAMEA3879542, study PRJEB24766) | human gut metagenome | biome: human-associated habitat; feature: feces | place: USA | collected 1985/1987
GTTTCGGATATCCTCTTTTTGCAGAAGCGTGACCGCCCTGCAGACATCGAACCTGCATGGGTGCAGCTGGGGCAGACCGAAGATGGCTTCAATATCAATCAGTATTTTGTAGACCATCCGGAAATGGTGCTGGGAAATTTGGAACTAGAAAGCACCCAGTACGGCCATGACCTGACCGTTGCACCAATCGAAGATGCAAACCTTGCAGACCAGCTTACCGAAGCGGTGCAGCACATCGAAGGCCAGTACACTGCGGTGGAGATTGCCGCTCCGGACGTTGCCGATGCGGAAGTGCAGCGCAAAACTCTGCCCGCAGACCCTACCGTGAAGAATTTCAGCTATACTGTGGTGGATGGTGAAATCTACTACCGCGAGAACTCCATCATGACACAGATTGAACTGTCCGACAACGCCAAAGGCCGTGTGGCTGGCATGGTGGAACTGCGGCAGATCGTCAACGAGTTGATCGACCAGCAGTTGAATGACTTCCCGGACGAGGACATTAAGGCATCGCAGGCCAAGTTGAATGCCGCCTATGATGCCTTTACCGCAAAATACGGGCTGATCAACGACAAGAAAAATGCCCGCCTGTTCGATGATGACAGTTCCTACTATCTGCTCTGCTCACTGGAGAATCTGGACGAGAATAAAAATCTCAAGTCCAAGGCAGATATGTTCACCAAGCGGACGATTCGGCCAGAGCGTGTTGTCACCAGCGTGGATACCCCCAGTGAAGCACTGGCAGTGTCCATCGGGGAGCATGGCAAAGTAGACCTGCCTTATATGGCAGAACTGCTGGGCACTCCCGGCAACTATGAGCGCATCACCACCGAACTCTCCGGCGTGATCTTCAAGGACCCTGCCGCAGACCCTACCGACCCCGAAGCAGGCTGGCAGATGGCAGACGAGTACCTGTCCGGCGATGTCCGGGCAAAGCTGCGGATGGCGCAGTTTGCCGCCGAGACCAACCCGGAATTTGCCGTCAATGTGGATGCACTGACCAAGGCGCAGCCCAGAGAACTGGAAGCATCTGAAATTGATGTACGGCTGGGTGCTACTTGGCTGGACCCGGACATTATCCAGAAGTTTATGACCGAGACGTTCCAGATCCCCTACTATCTGCGCCATGCAGTCAAGGTGAGATATTCTCCTTATACCGCAGAGTGGCGTGTGGAGGGCAAAACTGCCACCGGGCGGGGCGATATTATCTCCTCCGAGACCTACGGCACATCCCGTGCCAACGCCTATAAGATTCTGGAAGAAACCCTGAACCTGAAAGATGTCCGCATCTACGACACCATCGAGGATGCCGAGGGCAAGCCAAAACGTGTGCTGAACAAGCGAGAGACCATGCTGGCGCAGCAAAAGCAACAGGTCATCAAGGATGCTTTCGCCAACTGGGTCTGGCAGGACCCCCAGCGGCGCATTGCGCTGGTAAAGCAGTACAACGAGCTGTTCAACAGCACCAGACCCCGTGAATACGATGGCTCCCACATCAAATTCGTGGGCATGAACCCGGAGATCACCCTCCGGGAGCACCAGCGCAACGCCATCGCTCATGTGCTTTATGGCGGTAATACGCTGCTTGCACACGAAGTTGGCGCGGGCAAAACCTACGAAATGGCTGCATCCGCTATGGAAGCAAAACGGCTGGGGCTGTGCCAGAAATCGCTGTTTGTGGTTCCCAATCACCTGACGGAGCAGTGGGCAAGCGAGTTCCTGAACCTCTACCCCAATGCCAAGCTGCTGGTAGCACGGCGCAAGGACTTTGAGACTGCCAACCGCAAAAAATTCTGTGCCCGCATCGCCACCGGGGACTACGATGCCGTCATCATCGGGCATAGCCAGTTTGAGCGCATCCCGCTGTCCTTTGAGCGGCAGGAGCGTATCATTCAGGAGCAAATTTATGAAACGCTTGCCGCCATCAACGAGCTGAAAGTCCACGCAGGCGAGAATTTCTCCATCAAGCAGATGGAAAAGACCCGGAAAACGCTGGAAACCAAGCTGGAAAAACTGCGCTCCGATGAGCGCAAAGACGATGTAATTACCTTTGAGCAGTTGGGTGTTGACCGCCTGTTTGTGGACGAAAGCCATTTTTACAAGAACCGTGCGAAACGTTGTGCATAAGCCCTTGTTGACAGCAAGGACGAAAAGCACCATGTGATTGCACTTAGCAATAAGAAAATATCACAGAGAACTTTAATCTCGAAATCAGAGGTGAAATTCCTCTGCCGTACAGAACCAATGTCGAGGAACAGAATTCCAGAGAATAGGTCAAAATTCAAGACAGTACGAGAGCTAATACTCCACTGTGCGTTGCCACCTGTAAGTGTGCATTGTACAGAGCGTGGTGAAGGCGTAACCTGAAAACCTAAACCTCTGCAAAGAGGCATGGATAATAATGGTGCGGGCTTCCGAAACCTATGGCTATCCGTTAGGGAAAGCTATGCAGCATCGTAAGAGCGAACGACATCCGAAAGGGTGACCCTTGGAAAAAGTGTGTGTGGCTGGTTTTTCTGCACACGCCCTGTGGGATGAAATCCCCATCAGGAATCATGCAGAAACTGTGGTTCAAAGCATGGTTAGATTTTCCCGGTGTAAGGTAGCGGCCTAAGGGTTTCAGAACAGGGATAGAGATTAAGGAACGTTTGAGAGCCTGTTGTTGGAGCGTTACAGCGCAGTGAAAGCAACAGGAAGTCAGCCGTATCATAGTAGTCTGGGCTGGGTAATGCCAGTCAAACGGAATTGAAATATTCCATGGCGAAGGATACGAGTCAAATCGATTTGTAAATTTCACAAAATGAAAATCCTATAACTCCCTGAAAGATGGGTGACGAACTGCGAGGTGAAAACCTTGTGCATTTGAACGTCAGATTTTCAACGGAAACGGAACTTAAAAAGATTCAGGATTTTCTCTATGAGAAGTCCGGTCAAGGAGTATCGTTCACCGGTCTGGTGGAAGCGATGGTAAATGAAGTGACCATTGTAACCGCCGTCCACAATATCAAGTCCAACAAAGGCAGCAAAACTGCTGGCGTGGATAAGATAAAAATGGACAAATACCTTCAAATGCCAAAAGATGAGCTTATTTTATTGATTCAATCGTGTTTTCGCAACTACCGACCCAAGCCAGCCCGCCGTGAATATATCGAAAAGAGTAACGGAAAGAAAAGACCGCTGGGTATCCCCACTGTATTGGACAGGATCATACAGGAGTGCGTGCGTATCATTATCGAGCCGATCTGTGAAGCGAGATTTTATCCGCAAAGCTACGGCTTTCGCCCCTATCGGGCACAGAAACATGCAATCCGGGGTATCATCAATGTCATAAATGCTGGATGCAAATCGCCTGACCAACCCGTGTGGGCAATTGAGGGCGACATCAAGGGATGCTTCGACAATATCAATCACCGCCTGCTGCTCCAAAAGCTCTGGAAAATCGGTATCCATGACAAGCGTGTGCTGAAAATCATCAGTCAGATGCTAAAAGCTGGATATATGGAAAATGACCTATTTCATGCAACAGAGCTTGGTACACCGCAGGGTGGAATCCTTTCACCGCTTTTATCCAATGTCTATCTGAATGATTTTGATTGGTATGTTGGTCGTATGTATATGGAACCGCACAGACAGTGCAAGCACAAAGGCAACGATACGAGACGACTAAAATGGGCTGGCGTAACACCAAAGTACAATTATCGCTACGCCGATGATTGGGTGATTCTGACATCAACGGAAAAGGAAGCACTCCGTTTGAAACGTGTCTTGACAAAATATTTTCGGAACAGAATGAAACTTGAACTGTCGCAGGAAAAGACCTATGTAACAGACCTGCGGACAAACGGTATACACTTTCTTGGCTTTGTGGTAAAGGCCGAACGAAAACGGAAAACTCCTGACCCGGCAACATGGACAAACCATTTGGTTGGAAAGCCGCTGCCGGATATGGAGCGGCTAGGAAAGAAGATTAAGAAACTGCTCGAAGAAGTGCACCGCATAGAACTTTGTCAAAAAGTCAATGTGCAGGCTGCGCAAATTCAGTACGTCAATTCTGTCATTATGGGTATGGCACAGTACTTGCAGACATCCATCTGCTCTCGTGCCTACCATGCGATAGACCGCAGAGTAAACAACGCTGCACTGGCTGTATGGAAAAAGCTGTACCCCAAACGGTACAACTCCATGCAGGTGTCGCTGAAGGTGCTTTGCAATCTTCCTGACCGACACAAGGGCTACGACAGTAAGACATTTGCGGTATGGGTCGAAGGAAAATGGTTTGGTATAACTTATGCGTTCATCACGCATAGTCACTATGAACCCAAGCCATTTGACCAGAAAATGACGCCGTATACAGTGGAAGGGCGCAGACGGTATGTGAGCTATCGTGCTAAGCACAAGCCACTGCCATGTGACCGTCCATCCGTTAATTCCCCGAACGATATTGCAATGTCAGCATACGCAAAGGGAAGGATGAATTTTGAGTATTATATGAACCGGGAGTATGCTTACAGCAGGGACAAAGGAAAATGTAAATGCTGTGGAAATGCCTTCTCACCCATGCTTCAAAAGCATTGTCACCACGTTAAAAACAAGCTTCCACTTGATAGAATCAATAAAGTACCAAATCTGGTTTGGCTGTGTGAACCATGCCACCGCATGGTTCACAACAGTCCAATACCGCCTGAGCTTGATGCAAAGACGGTAGGCAAAATCATGAAATACCGCGAAAAACTTAAAATGTGAAATTTACAGCCACTTTATGTCCGTGAGGACGCAAAGTGTTGAAATCTGAAGGAAGAAAGTAAATCGATTTGATGGTACGCCGGGTGCGCTGAAAGGTGCACGCCCGGCGTGAGGTGGGGGAAAACTTGGAGATTACTTCAAAAAGTTACCTATCACAACAAAGCAGACTACTCTGCGGACTGCTTCGCAGCCGCAGAGGTGCTGCACATTCTTTTTGACCACAAAAATGCGAAACGTCGCAGGATTATCCACCAGCGAAGCCCAGAAATCCAGCGATATGTTCGGCAAGTGCCGCTATCTGGATGAGATCACCGGCGGGCGGGGCGTGGTGTTCGCCACGGGCACGCCCGTGAGCAATTCCATGACCGAACTGTACACGGTCATGCGGTATTTGCAGTACAGCACCTTGCAGCAGAAAAAGCTGACCCACTTCGACTGCTGGGCATCTACCTTTGGAGAGACCACCACTGCAATCGAGCTGGCGCCGGAAGGTACAGGCTATCGGGCGAGAACGAGATTTGCCAAGTTCTTCAACCTCCCGGAACTGATGTCCATGTTCAAGGAGGTTGCGGACATTAAAACATCTGACCAGCTTCATCTGCCTGTGCCCGAAGCAAAGTTTGAAACCGTGGTGGCAAAACCCTCGGAGATTCAAAAGGAAATGGTGCAGGAACTGAGCAAACGTGCTGCAGAAATCCACTCCGGTGCAGTAGATGCCTCCGTGGACAATATGCTCTGTGTCACCAACGACGGCAGAAAAATCGGCTTGGACGTTCGCTTGATGAACCCCATGCTGCCCGATGATCCCAACAGCAAATTGAACGTATGCGTTCAAAATGTGTTGAAAATTTGGAAGGAGGGCAAAGACCAGAAGTTGACCCAGCTTTTGTTCTGCGACCTCTCGACACCGAAAAACGATGGCAATTTCAACGTCTACGATGATATTCGCAAAAAGCTGATTGCCGCTGGTGTACCGGAAAGCGAAATCGAGTTTATTCACAACGCCGACACCGAAGCGAAAAAGGCGGCATTATTCTCCAAAGTGCGCTCCGGTGATGTGCGAGTTTTGCTCGGAAGCACGGCGAAAATGGGAGCAGGTACCAATGTGCAATCCCGACTTGTGGCAGTGCATCATCTGGATGTTGGCTGGAAACCCAGCGACATGACCCAGCGCAACGGTCGTATCATCCGGCAGGGCAATATGAATAAGGAAGTCAAGGTGTTTAACTACGTTACGGAAGGGACATTTGACAGTTATTTGTTCCAAACTTTGGAAAACAAACAGCGATTTATCAGCCAAATCATGACTTCAAAATCCCCGGTGCGCTCCTGCGAAGATGTAGACGAACAGGCACTTTCCTATGCGGAGATCAAGGCACTTTGCGCCGGAAATCCGCTCATCAAAGAGAAGATGGACTTGGATGTGCAGGTGGCAAAGCTGAAGGTGTTGAAAGCCGACCACCAGAGCCAGAAATTCCGGCTGCAAGACAAGCTGCTGACCAAGTTCCCGGCAGACATTCAGGAAGCGAACTCCCACATTGCCGGGCTGAAAGCGGACGCACAGCTTGCCGCCGCCCATCCACAGGGCAAGGAGGAGTTTTGCGGCATGGTTATCAAGGGCGTTGCCTACGACGAGAAAAAGACTGCCGGTGAGCGTCTGGTTCTTGCTTGTTCCGAGCTGCCCAATGCCGAGGAAAAAGTCATCGGCAGCTACCGGGGCTTTGAACTGTCCCTGCGGTTCGACACCTACCACAGCGAGTATCAGGCTCTTTTGAAAGGCCAGCGAAAATACTCGGTAGCACTGGGCAAAGACCCACTCGGCTGCATCATCCGTCTGGACAACTCTCTGAATAATTTCCCGGAGCGCATCACTTCTGCCGAAAACGAACTGGCCACCCTCAAACAGCAGCAGGCCGCAGCGCAGATCGAAGTGGAGAAGCCGTTCCCGCAGGAGGAAGAACTGGCCGAAAAGTCGGCGCGCCTTGCGGAACTGAACGCCCAGTTGGATGCAGACGAAAAGCACGAGCCGGAACAGGGCGAGGAAGAACCAGAGGACGCACCTCGCCGCCCCTCGGTGCTGGCGGCGTTGGAGGAAAAATCCGATAAGCCGGAGCCGGTGAAGCCCTTCCGCAGTTATTACGACAAGGACGGTGATGCCCGGTGAGGGAAAAGCGGGACGAGATCATCATCCTGAGAACCACAAAGTCGGAGAAGAACCGCATTTATGAGAAGATGCTGGGCATGGGCATCCGCAGTCTGAGTGCCTATATCCGTAAGATGGCACTGGACGGCTATTGCCTGCATCTCGACCTGAAAGAACTGCAACGCATGGCATACCTTTTGCAGATGTGCAGCAACAACCTGAACCAGTACGCCAAAGCCGCCAATGAAAATGGTCGGGTCTATGCCGCCGACATGGAGGACCTGCGGCAGCGGCTGGATGAACTGATTGAGATTGGTCGGCAGATCCTTTCCCGGCTGGCCGATCTCTAAATTTCTCCCCGCAGTTGGAGGGCTGCGGGGGTACATAAGGGTTGACATCCTTGCAAAGCGGTGGTTGTCACCTTTATAATAGGGGTGAAAGAAAGGCAGGTGCTAGATATGAGGTTCGTTTTTAAGATGATCGTTTTCCCGTTTTGGCTGCTTACGGCTTTCCTTGCGCTGATGCTGAAATGGACGCTGAACCTGTCGGCGTTTGTGCTGGCTCTGCCCATGCTGTATATTTTGGGCTGCGGCCTTTATACACTGTACTGCCGGGAGTGGATGCAGTTTTTGATCTTGCTGGTGGCGGAGTTTGGATGCTTCCTGCTCATCACCGCCGGAACAGTCATTGTAGAAGCCGTGGAATGGTTCAGTGGCTGGATTGCAGAATTATAAAATTTTTATGCCGCCACTGTGCGGCATTTTCTTTTTGCCGGGAGGTGGTCAAACTGGCTGCAACAAGATTGATTGCACTGCACAAAAACAAGGGGAAATCCGTTGCGGCCTGCCTGAAAAGCCGCACGGATTACGCCCAGAACCCGGACAAGACACAGCAGGGCGAACTGGTCAGCAGTTACGAATGCAGTCCCCTGACCGTGGATGAAGAATTTATGCTCTCCAAACGCCAGTATGAACTGATGACCGGGCGCAGGCAGAAAAGCGATGTGATCGCCTATCAGATTCGTCAATCGTTCAAGCCCGGAGAGATCACCGCCGAGGAAGCCAATAAGGTCGGTTATGAGCTTGCCCAGAGTGATATCGGGGTCAAGAGGCTCGGCAAAGAATATCTGTATCACCGCACAGCAGATGAGAATGAGTATGATACCCTGTATCACCTTTCCCGCAATGGTCTGGCGTGTCCTGTCGGCGGCTATCATTATTGATGCGTAGATAAGCACAAAGGGAACCAGCACAGAGGTTATGCCGAAAAGGCCCAGTATAAGATTATGTACCGCAAGCCACGCAGATTCGCCCTCAATGGCTGCAAATGCGGCAATAAGAACGCCCAATGCAAAAAGCACCGTTGACCACAGCACCTTGTCGTTGGCATTCTGTGCTTCCTGCTGAGCCTTTGTGGTCCTGGGCTTTGAAGCAGGCTTTTTTGATTTTGACCCTGTGGTTTTCTTTGCTGCCGCCACTTATAACATTCCTTTCAAAATTGAGAGTTATCCTATTACGATGAGATTTCCGCTGACGTGCTCGTAAATACCGCAGCCAAGCACGATGATTCCGAGGATAAGGGTGTATATCGAGAAGATTCCGAAACGGTCGGACTTCATGAGCCACTTTATGAGAGATATTGCCAGATATCCCGAAACAGCCGCTACTGCCATGCCTATCAGCAGGGGAACGAAGCTTATGCTCACATCGGAGTTGCCCATGTCTAGAAATTGGGAAAGAGCGCCTGCCAGTATTACTGGGATACCTAAGATAAAGCTGTATTCCACAGCGTCCTCTCGTTTCTGGCCGCAGATAAGTCCTGCTGAAATGGTCGAGCCTGAACGGGAAACGCCGGGCAGCAGGGCGATACCCTGCATAAATCCGATGAAAAGTGCGTCCTTGACAGTGGTCTCTCCCGCAGTCTTGCCTATGCCCTTTTCTCGGTTCTTCTTTGAGAGCTTGTCGCCGATAAAAAGGATAGCAGCAGTGTAAAGGAAGCATACGCCCTCCACTGCAATGTCGCTGTCCGATGCCACGGAGGAGAAAAAGTCCTTGAATATGTAGAAGATGAACAAAGGCAGTATGGATATGATTATCATCATTATCATGCGCCTGTTGGGGTTCATGGTGCTCCACTTGAATTTGCCCGTGAAGATGTCCTTTATCATGCTGAGAGCTTCAAGGATAAGCGCCCATATCTTCTGCCTGAACGCAATGAAAACGGCTATCAGCGTGCCTATGTGCAGTGCAATGGTGGTAAACACCGCTTCATCGCCGCTTACGCCGAAAAAGTGCTGGAAAAGTGAAAGATGACCCGAGCTGGATACGGGGAGAAACTCCGTAACTCCTTGGATAAGTCCCTGTAATATGGCTTCAAGAATTGTCATAATGTGTTTCCTTTCAGATGTTGTGTTTTTTATATGTATCCCCCTGTTATTTTTCGGGGGGGCTGTCGGGATATCTTGGCTCGCTCGTTTCGATAAGCCCGTAAAGCGCTTCAATAGCGTCGGATAAGCTTCCCAGCCTGTCAATAAGCCCTTCCTTTACGGCAGTTTCGCCGTCAATGACAGTGCCCATGTCAAGCACAAGCTCGCCTGTGTTCATCATCAGCTGAGAAAAACGCTCAGGGGAAATGCTGCTGTTGGCGCAGACAAAATCCGTTATCCGCTTCTGCATGGCCTCAAAATAGGTCAGCGTCTGGGGAACTCCAAGCACAAGACCGTTCATGCGTACAGGGTGTATCGTCATGGTGGCGCTGGGAACGATATAAGATATCTTCGCCGATACCGCCAGCGGAACGCCGATAGAATGGCCTCCGCCCAGTACAACGGAAACGGTGGGAGTTTTCATGCCCGAGATAAGCTCGGCAATGGCAAGCCCCGCTTCAACATCGCCGCCAACAGTGTTGAGGATAATGAGCAGACCTTCAATGGAACGGTCCTGCTCAATGGCAACAAGAGCAGGCATGATATGCTCATATTTTGTGGTCTTGTTCGATGGGGGGGCGGCATAATGCCCCTCGATCTGCCCGATGATAGTAAGGCAGTGGATAAGGTGCTTGGAATTTTCCGAAACGGACTGCCCTGTCCGTTCAATAAGCTCTGCTTTTTCGTTCATTTCGGAAGTGGGAGAGGAGTCCTTGTCCTCCGACTGTTCCGAAGAATAATAGTTGTGGCTGTTCACAAAAATGCCTCCTGCGGTAATCATAGTATAAGGATATTATAATTAAAATTCCCGCAGATATACGTTTTTGCAGCCCATGTGGCTTATTATACCTTAAAAAGGCATTATTTTTATTATACATCAAATATTTATAAAAGTCAATTATTTTGAAAACAAGATTGCAAGCGGACAAAACGAAAAATTCGTGCTGTTAAGCGCAAAGGTAAAAAGTTA
>OHFH01000706.1_pt1 | contig 10258 bp, 6 predicted proteins | sample 1567401 | NCBI WGS metagenome assembly OHFH01 (sample SAMEA3879542, study PRJEB24766) | human gut metagenome | biome: human-associated habitat; feature: feces | place: USA | collected 1985/1987
GCTCCAGGAGGTTCGTTCATCTGTCCGAACACCAATGTAGCCTGTGACTTTTCAACTTCATTATAGTCTACTTTGGAAAGGTCCCAATGGCCTTCTTCCATACTTTTCTTAAATTCTTCTCCGTAGCGGATTACACCAGATTCAATCATTTCACGCAACAGGTCGTTACCTTCACGTGTACGTTCACCGACTCCGGCAAAAACGGAAAAGCCGTTATGTTTCTTGGCAATGTTATTAATCAGCTCCATAATAAGCACGGTCTTGCCTACACCGGCTCCCCCAAACAATCCGATTTTACCACCCTTTGAATAAGGTTCCAGCAAATCAATAACCTTAATACCTGTGAAGAGTACTTCCTGCACAGTAGACAGCTCATCAAACTTAGGGGGTTCACGGTGAATGGGAAACGCCCCTTCCTTACTCAGCGGGCGCATACCGTCCACAGCCTCACCTACTACGTTCATCAACCGGCCTTTAATCTGATTACCAACCGGCATAGTAATAGGATGTCCCGTCGGAATTACTTCCATACCACGTTGCAAACCGTCCGTACTATCCATAGCTACAGTACGCACTGTGTCTTCACCAATGTGTTGTTGAACTTCCACGACTAAAATTCTGCCGTCATTGCGTTTGATAGTCAATGCATCATGAATGCTTGGAAGAAGCAGATCGGTGTCGATGCCTTTGCCCTCAAAATACACATCGACTACCGGTCCGATAACTTGTGAAATATGTCCAATAATCTGTGACATAAGCTTCTATTTACTTTTATTTGATAATTTACCTTTTCTATATTAACAAATATCGCAGGTTTTTTGTTTACCTACATTTTGCTTTATATGCGCAGCAAAGGTAAAGATTATCTCAGTAGATTGAACTTAAGCTAACATTTTTTACACATCAAAACGACATAATTCCACTAAAAGAAGAAAAAAAGAACATTTGCGCTACTTTTTGTGCATTCCTTCACGAGATAACTGTTTACTTAAATTAGCAATTCCCAAGGCGACCACCGCTGTTACCGTAGCTGCATGCTCTTGGTATTCTGGTATATTCTTCGTATAAAGATCACGTTCCGTATGCCATATTTCCCCATAAGAGAAATTATATCCTTTTATGTCTTGTGTATTGAAACCAAAAGTAGGCACTCCTTCCACTGCAAAAACACTGGCATCCGTACCACCGCTTTGAGTAGGACGTTTAAAAGGTTTCGCTACCTTTACTTCAAACGGATAATCCGCACGGATTTCTTTCACAGGCTTGCACACTTCCACAAAATCATCATACATAGCCTGAGGAACGGAGATTCCCACCGGAGGAGTCGGTCCTCCGTCCCGATTGAATAGATTAGCAATCTTTCCTAACTCTTTAGCGTGAGTCTTGACATAAGATTTTGCGCCCAACAAACCAAATTCCTCTCCAGCAAAAGCCACAAACAATATAGTACGTTTAGGTTTTGCACCGGAAAGTGCAATCATACGGGCAGCCTCCATCATAGGACCAATACCTGTACCGCAGTCTATACCACCGGTTGCCACATCATAAGAATCAAGATGTCCGCTTATAATAACATATTCATCCGGATATTTAGTACCTTTAATGGATGCTACGACATTATGATATTTCACAGGACCTAGTTTGAAATGATTACGAATATCAAATTCCAGCCAGAAGTTCCGGCGTTCTTTCACCATCTGCTTGATGATTTTGTATTGATGTTCATCCAATTTGATGTCACAGACTTCGGGCAAATTATCAAACGTAGTATGGGGATCATTTAATAAAGCACGATCATACAAAGCACGTAAAGGTACAGGTGCCGACTGAATAAAGCCAAGTGCTCCTGCCTCACACATTTCTTTATAAAATAGTCCCGGCATTTCACGCAAAGGCTTCATGGCATGTTTGGTTCCTTTGCTCCAATTCTCTTCCATCAAGGCAGCATTCTGCTTTTCTATTTCTATATTTTCAACTTTGATAGCAGCTCTCAACGAATCTCCTTTAGCAGAACGGTCAACAGGCCAACCTACATTTTCACCTGAAATCAACACCCAAGCGCCTTTCAACTGATGTTTCATGCGGTCTAGTTCTTCTTGAGTACGGGGCTCTATCAAAACATGCCCGCGTTGCAGACCTTTAGTACCTGAAGTGTAGGATGGAGTGACAAAATGCAAATCCATCGCCTGATCTCCCCCGATTAAACGTCCGAACCATGGACCACGGTTAAAACCTACCGGCAGTTCCCCAGCTTCTTCCAAGCGTACGTCAATACCCCACCGTTTATATTCACGCATCATCCACTCGGCTGCATTCTCATATGCATCCGAGCCAATAACTCTTCCCCCAAAACGATTGGTGAGAATATCCAACTGATGCATTACCCGGTTATCAGTTTGGCCCGTTTCAATGATTTTCTTTACGGCGGCAGGTTGGGCAAAAGTAGTCCCTGCATACAAAGAAGCAGCTATTATAGCTGCCATGCACATTTTGTTCATCATGGTATTTCTGTTTGTTAGTTGTTAACGATTACAAATATATAGCAAATTTTGGAACTTCAACTATTAATTTCCAACAATTTATCAGAGAAAAGCGAATATTTTTGAAGCCGTACAACACAAACAGTATTAAAATGAAAGCTTATTCAGCTTTCATTTCTTTCTCAAGGCTTTTGGCATACAGATTGTCAATGATACCATCAGACAGTCCAATGACCGGAACATAAATATATTCTGCATGCACTACTTCTGCAATTTTCAGAAAAATTTCCGCAGCAGGCACAATTACATCGGCACGGTCTTGCTTTAGACTGAATGCCTCTACCCTTTCCTCCGGAGTCAGCGGTTTCAACACATCATAGACTGTTTGCAACGAACTGACCGGCAAACGTTGCAACTTCTTATCCTTCTTATCTGCCAGGCGGAACAACTTATTAATATTCCCACCCGATCCGATGATATTGATCGCGGCAACACCTTCCGTCACTTTCATAAGCTCTTCTTCCATTTGCTGCCAAGTTCCTTCTTTAACAGCATTACTTAGCATACGCACCGTACCGATGTTGTAAGACACCGACCATACCAACTCACCGTTAGTCAACAGATTAATCTCTGTACTGCCACCACCTACATCCACATACATATAATTACCCAGACGGTCTTCCATACACTCTATATGATTATTATAAATCATTCGAGCCTCTTCCTGACCATCAATTATCTCAATGCGGATACCTGTATCCTTTTCGATTTTCTTGATTATCGTCCTCCCGTTACGCGCGTCCCGCATAGCCGAAGTAGCACATGCCCTGTAATCATCCACATCATAAATTTTCATCAACTGACGGAAAGCCTTCATCAAACGTCTCAGCTTATCCGCTTTCTTCTCGGACAATTCACCTATGGAGAAAACATCGAACCCTAGTCGTAGGGGTACGCGAAGCATCATCACTTTTTTAATTTTTTTCTCCTGCACAGCCTCCCTGTCAATGCTTTTTATCAAAAGGCGCACAGCGTTAGAACCAATATCAATAGCAGCATAATTCACTTTTCCCATCTTAATCCTTTATTCTGTTTTCATTTAAATAATATTTGTATAATTCCTCCTGCGAACGGAAAGCTGTCTTATCTTCCGATATCCAAGGACGATTCTCTCCTGTTCCGTCCACCACCCGTCCTTGCAGAGTATCTTTCAAACCATATTCCACTACCCGCTTCAAGTCTGCCTTTATTTCCGGATCGTAAACGGGAGCAATCACTTCCACCCTGTTATCCAAATTGCGCGGCATCCAGTCAGCCGAACCAATGAACATTTTCTCATCACCACCATTGGCAAAAATAAAAATACGCGAATGTTCCAGATAACGGTCTATGATGCCATTGATACGAATTGTATCACTCACTCCCGGCACTCCCGTAATCAGTGAACAATTACCACGAACCAGCAAGTCTATCCGAACACCATGCGAAGATGCTTCATACAGTTTCTTCACCATTACCGGATCAGTAATATGATTAATCTTTATCAAAATGTAAGCAGGTTTTCCGGCCTGCTTGTCTTAATTTCTTCATTAATAAGACGGCTAAATTTTTGCTTCATCTCATTAGGAGATACCAACAGTTCTTTGAAGCGAACGGGAGAATAAGGGCGTTCTATAAAATCAAAGACCAAACTCACGTCACGCGTCACATTCTTAGCAGCCGTCATCAACATATAATCAGTGTACATACGGGCGTTACCTTCATGAAAGTTTCCTGTACTGATACAAGCTATATCCGCACCTGTTTTCATGGATATATAGGTAATCTTAGAGTGTACCTTCAGTCCCTCCACCCCAAATATCACACGGATACCGGCATCCTGCATTTTCTTTGACCAATCTATATTGGAAGCCTCGTCAAAACGTGCCAGCAATTCAATAACTACTGTTACTTTCTTTCCATTGCGTGCCGCATTAATCAATGCTTTTACCACTTTCGAATCTTTAGCCAAACGATAGAGGGTTGTCTTGATACTTTTTACTTCTTTATTAATCGCCGCTTCCTGCAATATACGGATATAAGAATCGAAACTATGATAAGGCACATGAATAAAACGATCTTTCCTACGAATCAGCTCCAACATACCAACGTTACCCGAAAGCTCATTTTTCAAAACAGGAGTCCATTCAGGGTATTTCAAATCTTTCCGGCCACAGTCTGGAAAACGCATCAGGTCCTTATGGTTATGATATTTTCCACCGCCCAATACTGTATCCAACTTATCCAGATTCAACTTGTTCATGACACGTTTTAAAAGATCTTTAGGCATACTGGCATCATAAATAACCCGTAAAGGCTCACCTCGTTTGCGACTCTTTACTCCTTTAGAAATTTTCTGCATCATTCCGTTACGCAGATCATTGTCTATCTCCATCTCCGCATCTTTGGTAAACTTGAAAGCATACGCTTCAAAATGTTTATAGTTCATACCATGAAATATCAATGGTAAACAATAGCGTACCACATCATCCAAATACATCAGGTAATTTTTACCATCCTTATCCGGCAGACGGATAAAACGCCCTGCCTGTGCTACAGGCAGCTCTATAATTGCATATTCTCCAACTTTATGTCCTTCTTTCCTCATCTTTACAGCCAAAAAGATATTTTCATCCGCTTCGTTACCCAGTTGTTTTACTGATTTCAGCCAAACAGGACTAATAAACCCATTCAGCCGTTGTTGATAAAAAGAATCGACAAATAACTGTTGTTCCTCATCCAGTTGTACATGATTGACTAAACAAATATTCTCTTTCTCCAATTCTGCCGTTACCTGCTTGATCGCACCTTCATATTCTTTAGAGTACCTGTTGTTCAGTTTATTTATCTGTCTAATCAGTTTCAATGCTTCTTCCCGTTCAGAATGCGCCGCTTTATCTTCGCACTCGGCCACCCGGCTTTGAGTAGCTACACGTACTCTGAAAAATTCATCCAAATTATTAGAGTAAATTCCTAAAAAGCTCAACCGTTCCAGTATAGGAACACGTTCTTTCATGGCTTCCTGCAAAATGCGACGATTAAAATACATCCAACTGATATCTCTCGGCAGATAATATTTATCTTCCTTTTTCTTCTTCTCCATACGGTTTTAATATTTTTAGCAAAAATACGTCATACACATTACAATAACATGTCAATATAACTACAAATCAATAACAATAAAAAAGTCACAGCCGACGCATACAGCCATGACTTAAAGAGAGTTTTTATAAGAAAATCAAATAAACTCTTCAACCAAATACATCTCATTAAATAAAATTTGTTGATAATTGGAAGAATCACTCTCTAACAAATTCAACAAAGTATATTCAGCTCCACGTACCCAATACACAAAATCACGATTGGGGTGGTAATCTTTCGCAAATTCCAGCAACTGTTGCAAATTAAAATCTGAGGAAATGATACCCGCACCGCTTTTTTCGGCATCATATGCATTACAGTCCTGTTCTATATGAGCAGGAACCATCAGAATAGGTTTGCCTAAATACATGGCCTCGCACACCGATTCAAATCCGGCAGTACTGGCATAAGCCTTACATCCCGCCATCTGCCTCAAAAATTCCACATCATCCAGTTGATAAAAGCTCAATGTATTGTCCACTCTCTTCACCGGTTCCTCCTCCCACTTGTCCCAAAAGAAACGAAGCGGTATCCCGGGATGTTGCCTGTGCCATTTCATTACATTTTCACTGAAACCCGCATTAACCATATAGCCATGTATATAGTCACCGGAATAAGGTTCATGTAAAGTCACTTCCCTACGCAACAAGGGAGGAATCACACGGATATGATTCTGAGGATCATCGTTCATGTGACGAAAAGAAAGAGCCAAACGTTCCTTCGCCCCCAAGCTGGTCAATACGGTAAAAAACTTCAAAAGAGCCAAGCTTACTTTATCAGCCTTTGGAAATTCAAAACTTTTATGCAAGAACAGATATTGATGCCCTATACAGATTTGCGGAACAGAGGGACGGAACAGGAAATAAGTCAGTCCGGTCAGCAATTCATAGAAATTGATAACCCTATCCGCACCACTGTCCTCGATACGCTGACGAATGTAGTTAATGCTATTGATATACACAGGAAGTTTCACTAGATTATACGCCACGCTCCGCATCAAACTCACCCGTTTGTTAGCTGGTGTAGGCAGAAAATTAGGACTGACAAAACGTTTTACCGGAGCATGGATATTACGATTGAAAAATCCCGGCAAGGTACGTGTCGAGCTTTTTCCCACCAAGACTTCCACTACTTCGTGACCGTTCCGGCGCAATATTTCCTCCAACGTAATGGCTTGAGTAAGATGTCCTCTCCCCTCACCCTGTACTATAAATAAAAATTTCATGAGGCTGTATATATTAGGGTAAACTCTTTATTTTCTTCATTCTCATCAGCTAGTACATGATGGTATTCCATGATATTCCAATTCCCGTCCGCATCCTCAGTCAGTGCCGAAAGGCTTTCTACCCAATCGCCCGAATTCAGATAATGAATACCATCATAATAGGTATTAGCCGGATGATGGATATGACCACAAATCACTCCGTCACATTTACGTACACGTGCAAACTCCACCAATACTTTCTCAAAGTCCGATATATAGGAAACAGCCGACTTTACTTTTTGTTTGACGGCCTGTGACAGAGAATAATACGGTTTCCCCCGCTTAGTACGATATTGGTTATAAAAGCGGTTCACCCATAAGAGGAATGTATAACCTGCATCGCCCAACCGGGCTAACCATTTCATCTGCGTAGTAACCCGGTCGAATATATCGCCATGTGTCACATAATAACGCTTTCCATGTGTTTCAAGGATGTATTCTTTGACGATTTTTACGTTATAGAATGTCATAGGGACCAAGCTGTCCAGAAAATCATCGTGGTTGCCACACACATAAATTACTTCAGTACCGAAGTTCTCCATCATCTTCATGATAACCTTAAAGAAATCAGTATGTTTTGCTTGCCACCTCTTAGTACCTGCCTTACGCAAATGCCAACCATCTATAATGTCTCCGTTCAATATCAGACGGTCACAATTGACAGATTTCAGAAAGTTACTGACTTCAATTGTTTTGGAATGAGAGGTTCCCAGATGGATATCCGATAAAACCACTGTAGGATAATACGTTCTTAGATGCATATCTTTATTATTAAAACTATGCAAATATCCATGTTATCTATTACAAGATCGTGTCGGCAGAATTACTATGCTATTAAAATCAATAAAAAAGACAGGCCGTTTCTTCATGGAACAAGAAACGGCCTGCAAAGCTTCAGTTTATTCACATAAACCACACTTCAGATCTATAACTAATAATTAATTGTCAATATCAATCACATTGAACTGCATATCAAACTTTATCTCCCAACCATTAGAAAGTTTCACTTCATAATCATACTTGTCCCTCTCGATCTTGAGCATCTTGGCATCGGGATAATTCGTAGTGACGTACTTCTTTATCGCGTCAGGAACCACAGCGACAGGTACAGCGCTGTATTTGCAATTCACTTCTGTCCAAACCCCTTTCTTATCGAATTCCAATTTGTCTCCATTGGTAAAAATCACATCATAGCTTTTATCAAACCAGTCTGTTTCCATTTTAGCCATCGCCACCTTGTTATTGGGGAAATGAGTTTTGATAAAAGTTTGTGCAGTCTGAGGCAATTGGTTTACTTGAATAGGTTTGTCATCATCCGCCCATACCACTGTTTGCAACGTAAATAAGCACACTAACAATAATAATACCTTTTTCATAATCGTCATTTTTTTTATTTGGTTCTACATTCTGTTTTCTGATGCAAATATGAAGGGAGATTCTGAAAAGAATTTGAAATTCTGAAAAAAACACGATTTTTTTTCATTGATTATGAGTGGATGTATAAAGTATAAAACAATGCTCCCCACTCTTATATTCATAGCAAAGCCTGAGAGCCTGCATTTTACATATCGTATCTGCTATTGCCAAGCCTAGACCGGTTGAGCCTTCTTTTTTCTTTCCTTGATAAAAACGCTCAAAAATACGCTGGGCATCCAGTGGTTGTGCCGCCCCTGTATTGCAAAACATCACACTGTGGGGAGTAATGACAATCCGGATGTGTCCACCGTCTATATTGTGTACAAAAGCATTCTTCAACAAATTGGTAAGCAACACCACTGCCAGTGTCTCATTTATCGTAAGATAGAAAATACCTTCTTCCTCTACACTTGTTATGATCTCACGATATTGATACACTTCTTTATAGTCCTCCAAATATTGCCTCAATAATTTATTCACTTCTACTTGGGTAGTATCCATAAATTGACCGTTCTCTATCTTCGAAAGCAATAACAAAGACTTGTTCAGCTTCGTTATATGCTCCAAAGTCTGATGGGTTTTCATCAACTCTTCAAGCTGTTTCTCGGACAAAGAATCGTCTTCCATCAGCATTTCCAACCGATTGCGGCAGATGGCAAGCGGTGTCTGAATTTCATGTGAGGCGTTTCCAATGAATTGCTTCTGCTGTTCGAACATTTGTTCTGTCCGCTCTACGTAACGGGTGGCCGCATCATTCAGTTTGCGGAATTCCGTGATCCGTGTATCGTTTTTCAGAGGTTTGTTTTTCTTTCCGGTCTGATAGCTGTCCAACCAATGAAGTAGTATATACAGCGGTCGCATATTACGATAAAATACCCATACGGATATGATGATGATACAAAGTAACAGAGCTACATACAGGAAAATAATCCAGACTTGAATCGCACTTTTCAAATCATCTTTTTCGATGCTGGGAGTGGATACGGTCAATTCGTAATAACGGTCTTCGTCATCTTTAAAGATAGTGGTCAGGATACGTGCCGGTTCTGTTTCCTCTTTTTCTACAATGTATACCATGGAGTCTTTATATTGGATATCTTCCCGGCTCTTTGCATATTCTTTGGTTATTTCTTTCAGATAATATTGATTATTGGAACCATTATTTTTGGAGGGAAGCTCCTCTCCTGCCAATGCCCGGATAATGATGGTTTCCGAATAATCTTCCAGAGCGTCATCCACTTCATCGTTGACTTCATCAATCATCGTAACATAAAAAAAGATAGCCCAGACCGTCAGTATGAAGGTCAAAGCAAGCGTAATACGAAGAATGATGTAATATATTAATTTCATGGACAATATTCTCTTTCTTTTTTTATTCTACTACCATTTTATACCCAAACCCATAGACCGCTTTGATTTCAATGTTTGCACCCGAATCTTTGAGCTTTTTGCGAAGATTCTTAATCTGTGCATATATGAAGTCAAAATTATCAACCTGGTCAATACTGATTCGGCCAAAGTGTTTTTATTGATTAATCTTCCGGGACGATTGATAAAATATAACAGGATGTCATACTCTTTTCTATTTAGCTCCACTTCCTGATCGTTGACAAATACACGATATTTATCCGGTTCTATTCGTACATTACCTTGGCGGATATCAATTTCTCCGTCATGCTGATGACGGCGAATCACGCTTTTAATCCGTGCATTTAGTTCAACCAAATGAAATGGCTTCGGTAAATAATCATCCGCTCCCAGTTCCAGTCCCAAAACTTTGTCTTCCAAGGAGTCCTTTGCGGAAATAATAATTACGTTCTCTCGTTTATGGAGAGCTTTCAGTCGTTCAAGAAGATTAAGTCCGCTTCCGTCCGGTAGCATGATGTCCAATAAGATACAATCATAGTCGTAATCTTCA
>OHFH01000710.1_pt1 | contig 10243 bp, 9 predicted proteins | sample 1567401 | NCBI WGS metagenome assembly OHFH01 (sample SAMEA3879542, study PRJEB24766) | human gut metagenome | biome: human-associated habitat; feature: feces | place: USA | collected 1985/1987
AACACCTATAAGACCCCCGCAAACCGCAACAATGAGATAGGTATGCCCTTTGCATTGCTGGAACTTACCCCCGCATATGAAGCGGCTGTTATCGAAATGGGAATGTCCCACTTCGGCGAGCTGGAACGCCTTTCAAGATCAAGCAACCCCGATATCTGCATAATAACAAATATTGGCTGGTCACACGCTGAAAATCTCGGTTCCACACAGGAGGGCGTTTTAAAGGCAAAGCTTGAAGTGCTTTTGGGTGCAAAACCTGCCGCTCCCCTTATCGTCTGCGGCGATGACCCACACCTTGCACCTCTGAAAAACACAATAACCGACCGCAAGGTCATTACCTGCGGCATAGTTGATAAAAACTGCGACTATTTTGCGGCAGATATCGAAACAGGAGAGGAAAGCACTTCCTTTACCGTTGTGAAAAACGGCATCAGGTGCGAAAGAATGACCCTCCCCTGCATAGGCAGCCACCATATCACAGACGCTCTCATTGCCACGGCGGCAGCGGAAGCGGCAGGCTGCAACATGGCAGGCATTGCGGAAAAGCTTTCGGGCTTCGGGCTGGACGGTCTCCGTCAGCACAAAGAATATAAAAAGGGACAGACAGTCATAATCGACTGCTACAACGCCGCTCCCGATTCCATGAAGGCGGCTCTGAATGTTCTCTGCGACACAAAGGGAGCAAGGCACATTGCCGTTCTGGGCGATATGCTGGAGCTTGGCGACCTTTCCGCAAAACTTCATAAGGAAGTTGGCGAATATGCCGCACAGAAGGGCATAGACCTGGCAGTATGCTACGGAAATAACGCAAAGCACATTGCCGAGGGCGCAAAGGAAAACGGAGCAGAGGCTTATTACTCCTCCGACAAGGCAGAAGTGCTTGATTTCCTGAAAGCAAGCCTTAGAGACAACGATGCTGTTCTTTACAAGGCAAGCCGCAGTATGCGAATGGAAGATATCATCAGGGATTATTACGGCGAGTGACCTGCGGGTGACGCAAATCGCCGTGATATGACAAAACGATCATGATATAATTACAGATAGGAGCAGATAATATGCCGTACTGGATAAATCTGATGGCGGCTGCCATTGCCTTTGCAGTGTCCGCCGTACTGGGAATATACCTTATACCGCTTCTCAAGAAGCTTCACTTCGGAACCACTATTTACGAAAAAGGCCCCGCATGGCACAAGAGCAAGAACGGGACCCCTCTTATGGGCGGCTTCATGTTCATCATCGGAACCATTCTTGCCACCGCCGCAGCCTACTGCGTATGGCGCTTTGTATGTCCTCAGAGCGCAGTGGTACCCGATAACAACGGTCTATACAAGCTCCTTGCAGGACTGGGCTACGCTATCCTCAACGGAGTTATCGGATTTATCGACGACTACATCAAGGCAGTGAAAAAGCAGAACAAGGGTCTTGACGCAAAGCAGAAGATGATAATGCAGTTTGCGGCTTCCGTTATGTTCCTTGAAGTTCTCCGTCTGCTGGGCGATACCTCCACAGAGATAATCATTCCCTTTGCAGGCAAGGTGGATTTCGGCTTCTTCTACTACATCATAATGCTCCTGTACCTTATATTCCTCACAAACTCCGTTAACCTTACCGACGGCGTTGACGGTCTGTGCGGAACAGTTACCACAGTATTCTCTCTCTCATGGCTGGCAATTTTCCTTACCATGGGAATGTACGAGTATTCCATATTCGCCTCTGCTCTGGCAGGCGGCTGCATGGGCTTCCTGGTATGGAACCTTAACCCCGCAAAGGTATTCATGGGCGATACAGGCTCCATGTTCCTGGGCGGCTGCGTGTGCGCAATGGGCTTTATAACCCACCAGCATCTGCTTCTGGCGCTCATCGCAATAGTATATATCTGCGAGGCGCTTTCCGTAGTGCTCCAGGTCATAAGCTTCAAGACCACAGGCAAGAGAATTTTCAAAATGTCCCCTATCCACCATCACTTTGAGATGTGCGGATTTTCCGAGTACAAAATAGTTATCACCTTCTCCGCTGTAGGTCTTATCTGCGGAATACTGGGCAACGTTCTTTACAACATCTACCTTAAATAATCGGATATAAAATATTTAAAGAAAGGAGAGCCGCCATGCCGAAACAACAGTCTCAGCAAAACGCCAAGGCTCAGAAAGAACAGCCTAAGCAGCAAAAGGCACCTAAGCAAAAGCGCCTTGCCAATAACAAGACCTGGTTCAAGGCACTTATGCCCAAAAGCAGGTATCTGGAAAATATCCGCATCGGCGAGATAGACCTCACCTTTCTTTTTCTGGTGCTTGTGCTGTTGGTATTCGGAATGATAATGATGTATTCCGCCTCCTACGCTTTGGCGATACATGACAATAAACCCCAGGATTTTTACTTCAAGAAGCAGCTCTTCATGGCAGCAATAGGCCTTGTGGTGATGATGTATCTTTCCAGCCGAAGGTTTGACTATCATATCCTCAGGTCACCGCTGGTGGCAAACGGACTTTTTGTTATCTGCATACTGCTGATGATACTTGTCCACACGAAATTCTTCGGCGTTACCGATAACGGTGCCAGCCGATGGATAAGAATTGGTACTGCATCCAAAACGTTCTTTACCTTCCAGCCCTCCGAGCTTATGAAGCTTGCGGTGATAATCATTTTTTCCGCAATGATCTCCGCAAATCATCAGAAGCTGAAGGAAAAGGGCGGACTTTTGCCGTATATCGCCATACTCGCCATTGCCGCAGGCTTTACAGTCGTTCAGCCCCACCTTTCCGGTACCATAATCATCTGCGCCATTGCAGTCACACTCCTTTATGTGGGCGGCGCAAATATGAAATCGTTCATTCCTCTGGTAATCGGCGGTATTGCCCTTATCACTGTTGTTGCATTTATCCTGTACAAATACGCCGACTACTCATACATCAAAAACCGTATCGACAGCTGGCTTTATACCTTTGATGACGCAAACCGTGATATCGCATGGCAGACACGAAACTCCCTCATTGCCATAGGCTCGGGCGGAGTGTTCGGTCTTGGTCTGGGAAATTCCAGGCAGAAGTTTTTGTATCTCCCCGAGTCGCAGAACGACTTTGTTTTCGCCATCGTGTGCGAAGAGCTGGGCTTCCTTGGCGCAGCAGTCGTTATCATTCTTTTCCTTATGCTCATATTCAGAGGCTTCAAGATAGCCGAGAACGCACCCGATAAATTCGGTATGCTGCTTGTTACAGGTCTTACCGTACAGATAGGACTGCAGGCACTGCTGAATATCGCCGTTGTGTCAAACGCTATCCCCAACACAGGAATATCGCTGCCGTTCTTCAGCTACGGCGGAACGGCGCTTATAATCCAGCTCCTGGAAATGGGGCTGATACTGAACGTGTCACGACAATCCATGCCCGACAAGGAACAGCCTGACGCCGCTCCCTCGGAACAGTCCCGTGAGATCGAACTGGCTAAAAAGCAGCTGGGTCAAAATGCACGTTCACGCAAAAAATAAAATGTACCTATCATCTGAAAAGGAAGTAGCTTATGAAAGTTTTACTGGCAGGAGGCGGAACGGCAGGTCATATCAATCCTGCTCTCGCCATTATATCCATAATAAAGGATCATTGTCCCGACGCTGAATTCCTCTATGCCGGCACACCAAACGGAATGGAATCCCGCCTTGTGCCTATGGAGAATATCCCATTTGCGCCCATAAAGGTCAGCGGATTTCAGCGAAAGCTCACCCCCAAGAACATCGTCAGGAACATAAAGGCAGCCGCATATCTTACCACCGCAGGTCATACCGCACGTAAGATAATCAAGGATTTCGGCCCCGATATCGTCATCGGAACAGGCGGATATGTAAGCGGCCCTATAGTTCTGGAAGCTGAAAAAATGGGTATCCCCACTGCTATCCACGAGCAGAACGCATACCCCGGAGTTACATAAAAACAGGTCTTCCCGTAAGAAAGGGCTTTGACCCCTCACGCATAAGCCGTGCGGAAGCCAAGAAGGAGCTGGGGCTGGACGAAAACAGCATCTGTATCTTCTCATGGGGCGGAAGCCTGGGTGCGGGAGCTATCAACAGCAGCGCCCTTGCCCTTATAAAGTGGGAAAAGGAAAGCGGACTGAACATCTCCCATATCCACAGCTACGGCAAAATGGGTCACGATACCTTTGTACAGAGCCTTAAAGAAATGGGCATCGACCCCGAGACAGACCCCAAGCTCATGGTCAAGGAGTACATCCACAACATGGACGTATGCACCGCAGCAGCCGACCTTATCATCTGCCGCAGCGGAGCTTCTGCCATAAGCGAGCTTGAAGCAATGGGACGTGCTTCCATTCTTATCCCCTCCCCCGTGGTTGCGGGAAATCATCAGTATCACAACGCAATGGTGCTCGGCAAAGCCGGCGCTGCCATCGTTATCGAGCAGAAGGATCTTACGGACGAGCTTATCATAAATGAAGCAAAGAAGCTCTGCTCCGATCCCGCAAGGCTGGACGATCTGGCACGCAAGGCTCATGAGCAGTGCATCACCGACACCCCCGACAGGATATACAAGGCAATAACCGACGTAATGAAAAAATAAGCTTTTTTCACACTTTTCCGCAGCGCTCATAATATAAGTTATAATCAACTTATAAAGGAGCGTCGGATATGCAGAAGCTGGTGATCGACGGAGGCCGCCCTCTCAGCGGTGAAATAAAAGTCCAGGGAGCAAAAAATGCAGTGCTGCCCGTCCTTGCCGCCTGTACACTGTGCAGCAGGGAGGTAAGGCTCAGCAACTGCCCCTGCATCTCCGACCGATACGGCGCTGCACGTATCCTTACCAGCCTTGGCGGAAAGGTCCGTGCCGACGGAACAGACATGACCGTTGACTGCACCGGCATCGACAGTTCTTCCATAAGCTGCGAGCTTATGCGCACCATGCGCAGCTCTATAATCTTTATGGGGGCGCTGATGGGCAGAACGGGCAAATGCACATTGTGCTATCCCGGCGGCTGCGATCTTGGCCCGAGGCCTATAGATATGCACCTTTCGGCTATGAAGAAAATGGGGGCTGTAATAACAGACGAGCACGGAATTATAGAATGCTCCGCTCCCGAGGGTCTGACAGGCTGCAAGATATCCCTTTCATTCCCATCGGTGGGAGCAACGGAAAATATTCTGCTGGCGGCTGTCACCGCAAAGGGCGAAACTGTTATCTCCAACTGCGCAAGAGAGCCTGAGATAACCTGCCTTGCAGATTTCCTTATCGCCTGCGGCGCTCATATAAACGGCGCAGGTGGAAGCAGGATAACCGTTGATGGCGTTGAGCGCCTTTCAGCTCCCCGGGAAAGCTTTGCAATAATCCCCGACAGAATAGCCGCAGCCACATATCTTTCCTGCTGCGCCTGCGCAGGGGGAGAGCTTATGCTTACCGACTGCTGCCCCGCTCATATGGAAGCCATACTTCCCCTTTTTGAGCAGATGGGTATGTACGTCCGCAGCTTCGGCTCAAATATATACATACAGAAAACAGGCGGTCTTAAAGCCGCCGATACCATACGCACAATGGTCTATCCGGGATTTCCCACGGACGCTCAGGCGATCATAATGGCTCCCCTCTGCACGGCGGAGGGAACCACAGTGTTTGTGGAGAACATCTTCGAGAACCGCTACCGCCACACGGGAGCGCTTAGCCGAATGGGCGCAGATATCCGTGCGGAGGGAAAGGTCGCCGTTGTAACAGGCGTTCCCGCTCTTTACGGAGCAGCTTCGGAAGCCCCTGACCTGAGAGGAGGCGCAGCAATAGTCTGCGCAGCTCTCGGCGCATCGGGCAGGTCGGAGATAACAAGGACAGAACTTATCGACAGAGGGTATGACAGCATAGAAGCTATCCTTTCATCGGCAGGAGCAAAAATAAGCAGGATAATATAATACTGATCACCAATAAAACTATATACAAAAATCATCGAATGATCTATACGCTATTTTTTGTATAGTTTTTAATTGGCGTTTAGTATAACAAGGAGTTTTTATTTTGAGCAGTCAGAGTCAGCCCTACCGCCGCAGGCACAAGCAGCGACATACGCTTACGGGCATTGTGGTATTTATCATAGTGGCAGGAATATTTCTGCTGCTTTCAACAACAGTCCTATTCAATGTTGAAAACATTCGTGTAACGGGTGCATCAAACTACACCCCACAGGAAATAATCGACGCCAGCGGAGTTGAGGCGGGCGATAATCTTGTCCGTCTCAGCACCGATAAGGTAAGCAGTCAAATAACCTCCAGACTGGTTTACATAGAAAAAGCACATCTTAGCCGCTCATTCCCCTCCACGCTGATAATAAACGTGGAAGCCAGCGAGCCTGAGGCGAATTTCATCACCGACCACGGCATATATCTCATAAGCAAGGGTGGCAAGATACTTGAAAAGATAGACGAGCCTAAGGCAAACCTTTTCAATTTCACGGGAACTGACCCCAAGCTGGAGCTTCTCCCCGGGGACAAGTACGCTTCCAACGATGAGCACAAGGACACAGTGGTCTATCAGATGATGACCCTGCTGGACACGGGCAATTACAGCACCGTTACCTCGGTAGATGTTACCGACCGTGCGGATATCAAATGCGTTTTCGATAACCGTATCACAGTAAGTCTCGGCTCGGTAAACGACCTTGAATACAAAATGAACTTTGCCAAGGAGATAATCGAGACAAAGATAGGCGACAAGACCGAGGGCACTCTTACCATTCTTTCCGACGCAAACAGCGCATCATTCCTTGACAAGGAAAGCCTGGAAAACAACGCCAAGGTCTATAACGACAACATTGCCTCCACGACCACCGCCGATACTCAGGAAACCGATGAAAACGGCAACCCCATTGAAACTGAAACGTCGGAGACGACCTCCGCCGCAGTGGCAATGGAATAATCATGAAGCACGGTTGTGAAATGTGAACAAAAAGGGTACTATATTATCATTTTTTTGTGCAACTGCGTTTTTTTTAGAAAAATCACTTGAAAAAAATCCGCAGGTGTGTTAAAATAAATGTTGTGTATAATATAATCAGGAATAATTCAGATTTTTCTGTATTTACATATAAACAGTAAACAGGAGGAAGAAAAATGGCGATCATGGTTGATAACGAGAAAAACACCTATGATGAGATTATAAAAGTTGTCGGCGTGGGCGGCGGCGGCGGAAACGCTGTTAACCGCATGGTTGACGAGGGCATCAAGGGCGTTGACTACATAACTGTCAATACCGATGCAAGAGCTCTCAACTCATCTAAGGCTGATACAAAGGTACAGATAGGCGTTAAGCTTACAAACGGCAAGGGCGCAGGCGCCAAGCCTGAGATCGGTGCAAGCAGCGCCGAGGAAAACAGAGACGAGATCAAGGCCGCTCTCAGCGGTTCAGATATGGTATTCATCGCAGCAGGTATGGGCGGCGGCACAGGTACAGGCGCAGCTCCCATCGTTGCAGAGATCGCTCAGGAGCTGGGAATACTCACTGTTGCAGTGGTAACAAAGCCCTTTGAGTTTGAGCAGAAAGCTAAGATGAGACAGGCTGAGGCTGGTATCGCAGAGCTTAAAAAGCACGTTGATTCACTTATCGTTATCCCCAATGAGCGTCTTCTCCAGAGCGCTGACAAGGAGCTTACAATGAAGCAGTCCTTCGCACTTGCTGATGATATCCTCAAGGTCGGCGTAAAGTCCATAGCAGAGCTTATCACTGTCGAGGGCGACATCAACCTTGACTTCGCTGATGTAAAGACCACTATGAAGGACGCAGGCTATGCTCATATGGCTATCGGTCACGGTTCAGGCAAGGACAAGGCTGCCGAGGCTGCAAAGCAGGTCATCTCCAGTCCTCTGCTTGAGACCTCCATTTCCGGCGCTACAAGACTTCTCGTTAACATCGTAATGAGCGAGGACGTTCTTGCAAGCGACATCAACACAGCTACAAGACTTATCTCCGAGGCTGCCGATCCCGATGTAAACATGATCTTCGGTACCTCCTTCGATGAGAACCTCAAGGACGAGATCAACATCACTGTTATCGCTTCCGCTTTCAATGATGATATCGACAAGCAGGAAGAACCCGCTCCCGAGGTTGAAAAGGTTCCCGCAGCATCTGCTGCATCAACAGCCGCACCTCAGCCCGCAGCACCCAAGAAGTCTTCCTACGATGAGGAATACAGCGACTTTTTTAACATGATCAACAGAAGATAACTTCCATATTGCCATAAAATATCAGGCGGTCAGGGTAACTTGACCGCCTTTTTTTGAAGCACCCGACAAATATCACTTCCCGATCGTTATAATTACAGGAGGTATTATATGCCGTCAAAGCCTGATTTTGCAAAATTTTACAAGCGGCATTTTGAAGCCGTTTACAGGATATGCTACATTTTCATGCAGAACGCCGCCGATGCCGAGGACTGCACCGAGGACGTTTTTGTAAAGGCAATGAGCGCAGAATTCAACGATGAAAAGCACGAGCGTGCGTGGCTCACAGTCACCGCCAAGAATCTCTGCCGTGACAGACTGAAGCACTGGTGGCGCAAAAAGACTGAGCCTATAGACGACTACGCCGAAACACTGAGCGGCGGCGAGGATCACTACGATGAGATACTTGAAGCGGTGATGTCTCTGCCTGTGAAGTACAAGGACGTGGTGTATCTCTATTATTACGAGGGCTATCCCACGGAGGATATCGCAAAGCTGCTGAAAAAGCCTGCTTCAACCATACGCAATTATCTCAGCGAAGCACGAAAAAAACTAAAAGAAACACTGGGAGGTGACTTTGAATGAGCAATAATATTAAAAGATCAATGGAGAATATCACAGTTTCCGACGAAGCCCGTGACCGTATGTACGAAAACATCATGAAAAAAGCTTCTGCGGAAAAGAAGAAGCCTATTATAATGTACCGCACTATAGGTCTGGCGGCTGCCTGCATTGCTGTGATATGCGCCGCTGCGGCTCTCGGAATATCAAATACCGACAACATATCCGTCCCCGACACGACCGAAATGTCATCGGAGACAGCTCATACAGTCACACCCGCCCCATCGGGCGGAGAGCTTGCAGCATTACCGTTTACCGAGGACTACACCATTGACGATATAAAAGCAGCAGGACTTGATATAACTCTCCCCGAGGGGGCAGAGGTCATTTTCTGCAACATCTGGAAGGACGGTCAGCTGGACGTGCGTTTCAGCCTGAACGGTCATGATTATTATTACTCCGCCACAGAGACTGAGGGTGATTTCTCGGGAATTTACGGAATAGTCTCCGAAAGCGAAAATATCTCGGATACAAACGCCGTGCTTGATACAACATCCGAGGGCTATTTCAAATCCCGCTGGAACGGCGAGAAATATTATTACTGCTTTTCAAACACCGACGGCACAGACAAGGACGACATGATAAGCCTGATAAAGCATTTTACCTCTCAGGCGCAGTAATCGTGGTAATATTGCTTAAAATTTCCAACATCAGACTGTACAAATGACGAAATCTCGGCAGGCATGAAATTTTCGGGCAGGGTGAATTGTGTTTTATACAGGTGATTAATATAAGACACAAGGAGGATATCATATGAAAAAATACGTACCTCTTATCGCAGTTCTCATTGCCCTGACTGCCTGCACGGATACAGCACAGACCGATAACGCCGAAACAACAATAAAAGTCAAGGTCACAGAAGCCACTGAAGCAAGCGAAGATGAGCCTGTAATGATGTCGGAGGGCAGCATTGACGATATCCCAGCCGATATACGCACACAGCCTGAAGAAATGAGCTGGGAAGCTGAGACTCAGAACGTTCAGACAGAAGTTGTCCCCCAGTGCGCCCCGTCAACAGGCTTTTCCTTTGAACTTCCTGCAGGCTGGTCATACACGTCCGCCCAGACAGAAGACGAGCCAACAAGCAGCATTTCCGCATATCTCAGCCCCGACAATGAAGCCGAGGGCACCATAACCATAGAATACAGCAAAAACTTCGCTGTCTGCGGCACGGGGCTTGTGCAAAAGCCTATTGACTTTAACGGATATTCCGCAACACAGTGCTATTATGACGGCAGCGAAAACTGGAGCTTCATCATGCTTGACGGCGAATACACCGACTGCGTGATAATAAACAACGCCCCATGGTACGACGACTATGCAAATGATATAGAAAAGATACTCTCCTCCGTAAAATTCAGGCACTACGAATAATACTAATCACCAATAAAACTATAGACAAAAAATCATCGCATAATCCATATA
>OHFH01000716.1_pt1 | contig 10174 bp, 18 predicted proteins | sample 1567401 | NCBI WGS metagenome assembly OHFH01 (sample SAMEA3879542, study PRJEB24766) | human gut metagenome | biome: human-associated habitat; feature: feces | place: USA | collected 1985/1987
ATTATTCTCCTTTTGATGTTATAATTTACTATATATACATCAAAATAGAACATACATTATTGTTACTCTTTGTCCAAAAAAATTAACATAAATCTGAGATTTATTAGTGACTTCTTCTTTATGACGGGTACCATCTGGAAGCCGACGGTCGACGTTCATTGTAGGAATGATAACTTCGTTCAAAGTATCCTAGTCAACTAAGATACACTCCTCAATTAGTCCGCCAACTCGACGCTGACCACGAGATGCCTATGTAGCAGCTAGAATGTTAAGTTTACTCCCATTTTTAAAAATATATTCAACAGCATTCTTAGAAGCCGTAGACTGTCCTCTATCCCAATTAATTTCATTTTTTAAGCCAGGAATTAATTTACATAGTTCTTCAACTTTGCTCTTTGTAATACTTGCAGCTTGCTCTTTACCACCAGTAGTAACGAATAAATCAGAACCAGGGAACAAGATGCAACGCAACATTAAAATTAAAACAGATAGAAATGACTTAGAATAAGCACGCGGAAAAGTTGCATAAACTTGACGATGCCGCATAGCTGCTCGCAAAAATACTCTTTGATAAAAGAATAAATGCAAAGTTTCAGGACCTGCATTGTCTCCACCGCAAAGAAAGTCAACAAAGATATCAGGATACTCACGCCAAAAAGCTACATACTATCGCAAAACAGGAATACAAGCCTAAATACGTTCTTTAGTTAAATCCTATTTCTTTAACTCTTTTGAATCTGCAAGAGCTAATAAATCTGCAAGCGCCATTAGATCTCCTCCTCAATCATATTGTTATCTCTACGACGTTGAGCAAAAACACTCTTATAGAAATCTTCATGGTCTTGGTCAGTAAGCTAAGTATTACCAGTTTCTTCATCATGTTCCATTTCTTCATGGATTCTCATTTTCTTCAACTGAGTTTCAATCTATTGACCTAAACCTAAATCTTTAGTAACTAGATTATAAACATATTTATTCATATCCGCAAGAGTCTAATCAACTTTATCTTGAGGAATATTAGTTACATAACGAGGAATAAAGCCTTGTTTCTCACACATTAATACTAATTCACCAACAGAATCAACAGCATCAGATTTACCTTCTTTGTTTTGTGCGGCTGTCCATTTAGAACCTTTACGCAAAGAATCATAAACGCGAGATAGCTTTTGAAAAGTATCATAATCTCCTGCATCTGCCGCCTAATTCATCTTTAAATAAGTTTTACAAATAAGAATTAAAGCACTTTCAGAGTCAGAATCATTAATAGTAAATGATTTCTTCATATCTGTATACTTTTGTTCCAAAGTAACCCACTCATCAGGCTTATAAAGTCTACCCCATTTCATTGCAAGATAGATTTTATCCTCTTGAGTCAATTGCGCGGCAGGATCAGGGAGTTCAGACTAGTCAATATAATTCTCTTCACGGAAATAATTATTTGCTCCAACAACATCTTGTTGAGATAAGTTATTAATATATTCATCATTCTAACTTTCTGTACTCATATAAGTAAGATATTCTGCATCTGAAATCTCACCATTTTCGTGTCGCTCTTTTAAATCTTTTTCAAATTCTTTTTTCTCTTCTTCTTTTTTAGCTGCTTTTTCTCCAGCTTCCTCTTGAAGTCTTTCAGAATCAGCCCAACCATAATCTTTCCATTGCTTTAATTTCATCTTAGAAAGATATTTACCAAAAACAGACATACCATTCATCTTTTTTGGATCTTTATTATAGGCTCTATCTCTTAATACATTCCATTCCCCAGGAATATAAGGAACATCCATTTTTTCAAGAGCCCAAAGAAAAGTGTTTGGATCAAAATTATCAATATGTGCGGTTAAGCATTCTTTACAAAGATCTGTTCTTCCACCAGTTTTCATTGTATAGAAATTTTCTTCTTTAAGTTTGCGATTGCATCTAGCACAAACTTTATATACACCAGAATATGTAGGCATAAATACTAACCTCCTTTTCTCTTATATGCTTTTAGCAAGTCTTTTCTTGTGACATTTTGTCCATAGAAAATTTAGGAATTTTAGTATTTCTACATTCTTTACAAATACTATACCAACCATCTTTGCTAGAATTATTGCGAGAGAAAAAGCGGTTATGTGCGAGTTTCACCTAACCGCAACGACCACATTTCTTCCATTTGCCTTTTTCTTGAGTAGTATAATACCACATGATATAATTCTCTTGCGCCTATTCTGCCAACAGCTTAGGAATTTTATTACGCCAAAGACAAGATATATATTCAACAGAATGCTTAATATGATGATCTCTAAAGAGCAAAGATTGAATTTCTGCATTAGCTTTACCATCAATCTTATAAATCAAAAGATCATAGTAGAGCGGATATTTATCTTTTAAAGTCTATTCAATTAAGCGGTCAAGGTCTTCCATCATATAATATCCATCACTATTGAATACGCCCCAAGCATTTTCTTTTAATTTAGAGTAATTGCATAAAAGTGCGGAAACATGTTTAGGATTAAAGAAAGAAATAATGCCATCACTTGACACAGTTCCATCATCATTAATTGTAATATGTTCATCAAAATCAATTTGATTAAAACCTTTAAATACGTTCATAACATGAATAGGTTTTCTAAATTCATTCTTAAGAACATACTAATCTTGTCGCATTTCAATAATCTATTTTTTTAAAAGAAATTTACGCTTGCCGCGGGCGAGTTTTTCCTGTTCTTCAAGCTATTGAATGTTATCACGCAATTCTTTAAGTCCTGGGATTTCATCGATATCAGCTTGAGTAATTTCATTTTTTGGCGTAAACAGAATATTTTTTCCTAAATCGGAAATCATTCCATAAATACCATCTTCTCCATTTTCTAGCTTAGCTACAAGCCCTTCATAAGAAGTTTCTCGCTTATTAATTGTAACCATTCGATTTGGAGTAAGAGTCTTTTTCCCTCTTCTTTCCTCTTTATCCATAGCAAATACAATATAATCCGCTAAAATTTCCAAGTACTTAGGTGTAAGCTGTTCAGGCGGAGTCTCCGCAATAATTTTTGTCACCAAAGCATTACGTTCTTCTTTTGTCTAAAGAGAATAATCTAACTTAGTAGAAGATTTTTTAGTCTCTGTCTCTGTTAAGTCTTCAATTCTCTAGTTTACATAGCCTAAATCATTTGAGGGATCTTCTTCATCATCCTCATCTCTTAGTACTAGATTTTTATTATTATAAGCGTCATCCATATAATAAAAAATCTCCTTTCTTCCTTTTTATTTCTAGTATATCATATTTTTTTCAGTAATTCAAAAATTTGCCCATTGATAACTTTATAAAAAAATGTTATAATAAATTATCAAAAGAAAAAAGAAGGAATAAATATGACACTTACCCCACTTGGTTCAGCATCTTTACTTTCTGATTTAGCTTGGAATGATCATTGTATTTTAGCTCATATTTCAGATCCATTTAAAACAAAGACTGTTCATTCTGAAGTAGAAGCTCAAAAAATTGAAAAGCAAGGTTGGATTGTTGAACGCCCAAAAGAAGAGGAAGACTGGATTATTAATGGGAAACATATGTGGAAAGCATATTTTCCATATAGTGAAGAACAAAAAAAAGAATATGAAGAACATAGATTTCTTTTTCGCTATTTTTGGATTGTAAATAATTACAATATTCAGTTAGCTAAAGAATGGGAAAAGATGAATGGTAAGGATGGTCTTACTGTTCAAATTCCTTTTTGTTTAGATGATAATTGTCAATGTTCTATGGAATGTGATTGGTTCTTTCGCGGTTGCCACTGCACTCCTATGATTATAAATTATTTTCAACAGCAAAAAGACTATTATAGAAAGGAAGAGCCTGATGAAATTTGATATTTAGCATTTTCGATTTAATCATGCGCGAACCGCAGATATGTTGCGCGCAATGAATTGGGTTAAAGATGCGTGCGAACTTTGTGGTAAAAAAATTACTGAAGTTCGTATGGGATTGCAATTTGATGCTGATATCTGTCTTATTTTTTGGGATGGAAATCAATCTGGTGAAGACTGGGAAGCAATTCAATTCTGTAAAAAACGTGCAATTAAAGTAATTTATTTTCCAGCGGCGGATGTAGAAGTTCCAGGAGAATTAAGTATCGTAAAATTAGAACAATTTATTAAGCAACAGGTGTTAAAATATTATGGTTAATATTATTATATTTTTTATTATATACATTATTATTAGTCTAGTTGCGGCATTAGTTCTTGCAACAGTTTTAACTGGACTTTTGTATTGTATTTGCTGGATTATTGCCTTTGTTGATGATTTTATCAATAATGAATGGAAGGATAAAAATGATTAAATGGCTAATTGATAATTGGGTTTGTACCTTAATCTTTATTGGAGTCATCTTTATATATTTTTTTGTTTTTATAATGCATTCTGTTTCACATGAAGCAGACGAACAGGTTGAAAATGATGCTACAATGATGCGGAAGACCTCAGCTAGCGAACGCGATGGAGTTACTGATCCGCATGACATAGGAGGAATTTAATGATTAACGTTGGCGGTTTTGAAATTGGCAATTTTCCTGATGGAACTCCGATGATTAAAGAACAGCATTTACTTGATATTAAGAAAGAAAATGATATTCCTGGTTTTCCTTACCGAAAAATTTATTGGCTGTATGAGTCTATGGAAGAGTTTCCTACTCTTTGTATGATTGCAGAACATTTGCGGGAGCATGGATATAATGTAAGTTTGTATATGCCTTATATTCCTAATGCTCGTATGGATAGAGTTCATGATGGAGACGTTTTTACTCTTAAATATTTCTGTAAGATGCTGAATACTATTGGGTTTTATCAGGTTCATACGCTTGATGCTCATAGTAACGTGTCTATTGCATTAATTGATCATTGCAAGAATCATAGCCCTTCTATTTTTATTCAGCAAGCTATTAATAAATTTAATCCTGATGTTATTTATTTTCCTGATGCAGGAGCCATGAAGCGTTATCAGGATATTGTTGCCGCATATAAGTTCCCTCTCATTTATGGTGAAAAATTGCGAGATTGGGATACTGGTAAGATTCTTGGTCTATCATTGAATGGAGCAGAAGCTGCTAAAGCAAAATTAAAGACTGAAAAGCCCAAAGTCCTTATGATTGATGATATTTGCGCTTTTGGCGGTACAATGTATTATAGTGCAAAGGCTCTTAAGAATGCAGATATGGGTGACATTGGAATGTATGTTACTCATTGTGAAAATAGTATTTTTGATAAAGACAAGAGCAAAATTCTTTCAAATGAAGGTAGACAACTTATCTCTCATGTGTATACCACTGAAAGTATGCCTTTGAAGCAGAAAGATGATATGATTACTGTGCTGGAAGGAATTTATGACAGATGGTAAATACTTATCATTTTACTTTTTCAGGTTTAATTAATATTATGGCAGAGTCTGAAGAAGCCGCGAAGTTAATCGCACAGGATATAATGAACTCTGTGCCTGAATTAAATCTTACTTTTAATGAAGAAAATAAGGAGAATAAATAATGAATATTAATCCAATGCTGATGTGCGATTTTTATAAGACTACTCATGCCCAGCAATTTCCTGAAGGAACTACTAAGCTGGTAAGTTATTTTACTCCTCGAATGAGTCGTCTGGATGGTGTTGATAGTGTTGTTGTCTTTGGTATTCAGGCTTTTTGTAAGAATTATCTGATTGATTATTTTAATGAGAATTTCTTTAATCAGCCTGCGGATAAGGTAAAGACAGAATATCAGCACGTACTTGATAATACTCTAGGTTCTACCGCTTATGATATTAATAAAATTATGGCTCTTCATAAGCTGGGTTATCTGCCTGTTGAGATTCGCGCTCTGCCTGAAGGCTCTCTGTGTCCTATTCATGTGCCTTTTCTTGAGATGAGTAATACTCATCCTGATTTTGCATGGGTTCCACAGTTTCTGGAGTCTTTTATGAGTTCTGAGCTGTGGCATCCTATGATTTCTGCAACTGTTGGTTCTTTGTATCGTGATATTGTCGATAAGTATTATGATATGACTGTTGAAGATGATGTTCCTCATGCAAGAGCTCTAGGCGATTTTAGCTTTCGTGGCCAGGAGTGTATGCAGTCTGCTATTAAATCTAGTGCGGGTTGGTGTCTGAGTTTCCTAAATACTGCAACCGTTCCTGCAATTCCTTACCTTGAAAAGATGTATAATTGTGATTGCTCTGAGGAGCCTGTTGCTTTTGGTGCAATTAGTACTGAACATAGTGTTATGTGTTCTAATGTGGCCGTTGATGGAGATGAGATTTCTTTTGTTCGTCGCGCACTGACTCAGCTGTACCCGCATTCTAGTTTTTCTATGGTTTCTGATTCTTATGATTATTGGAATATGGTTGATAATATTCTGCCACAGTTGAAGGATGAAATTTTGAACCATGATGGTACTCTGCTAATTCGTGGTGATTCTGGCAATCCTATTGATATTGTTACTCAGACTGTTTATCATCTGTGGGATATTTTTGGCGGAACAATTAACAGTAAGGGTTATAAGGTTCTTAATCCTCATGTGAAGGCTCTGTATGGTGATTCTATTACTATTCAGCGGTGCGAAGCTATCTATAAAGAGCTGGAAAGTAAGGGCTTTGCCGCGAATAATGTTAGCCTTGGTGTTGGTTCTTTTTCTATGCAGTGTATTGAACAGGATGGTATTCTGAAGCCTTTTACTCGTGACACTTTTGGCATGGCGGTTAAGGCAACTTATGGAGTCATTAATGGTAAGGAAATTCCTATTTTTAAAAATCCTAAGACTGATACTGATCATTTTAAGAAGAGTCTTAAGGGTTTGTGTAATGTAAGTTTTGATACTAAGACTTTGCAATTTATTTATAAGGATGGATTGAATCAGGAACAGTGGAATGCTATTGAACCTTATAATTGGCTTAATACTGTTTATCGAGATAGTCAGATGATTGAAGAACAGAGTCTGAGTGAGATTCGAAGTACATTAACTACTTTTAAGGGTATTATTAAAGGAAAGGAAACTACATTTTAATGGTAGAAATTAAAATTGGTAATGTTTTTAATACTGATGCAAAATATATTTGTCATCAGGTAAATTGCAAAGGTAAGATGGCAAGTGGAGTTGCTAAAGAAGTTAGAGAACGTTATCCTGATGCTTATTGGGAATATATGAATATTTGGGAACGATCTGTAGGACTTGGTACTTCTCTGCTAGGTCAAGCTCAGTTTGTTAAAGTTGAACCCAATAGAATCATTGTAAATTGCTTTGCTCAAAATAATTATGGTTATGATGGCGGGCAGTATACAAATATCAAAGCTCTAAAGCTTGCATTATCTGCAGTTGCCGCAATCGCAAAACAGGACAATAGCAAAGTAGCTATGCCTTATAAGATTGGTTGTGTGCGGGGAGGCGCAGATTGGAGCGTCGTTGAACCTATGATTGAAGAAATCTTTAAGGATGTTCATTGTGAACTCTGGAAGCTAGATTAAATAACGTAAAAGGGTAAATTATTCAATTTACCCTTTTATTTTTATAAAAAATATGGTATAATAAATTATAAGATAAATAAAGGAGATTAAGAAATATGATTAGACCTTATAGTTTTGATGCAAAGAAAACTAAGGATGAGATTGTAACTTGGATCCGTAATTATTTTCGTAAGAATGGTTCCGATTGCAATGCAGTTATTGGCATGAGCGGTGGTAAGGATTCTACTATTGTTGCGGCGCTATGTTGTGAAGCTCTTGGTAAGGATCGAGTTTTTGGTGTAATTATGCCTAATAATGCCATGAAGGATAGTGATATTGCGGCAGAAATTTGTGAGTATCTTGATATTGATTATATGGATATTAATATTGGCGAGGCTTATGATAGTCTGACCAATGAACTTGCGGCTAATGATATTAAACTTAGCTCTAATGCTGCTACTAACCTGCCTGCTCGCCTTCGTATGAGTACTTTGTTTATGGTTGCTCAGAGTGTAAATGGTCGAGTTGCTAATACATGCAATTTTAGTGAAGATTATATTGGTTGGGCAACCTTATTCGGTGATGGCGCAGGTCAGTTTAGCCCTCTGGGTAAGTTGACTGTTACTGAGGTAAAGCAGATTGGCTATGAATTGGGTCTTCCTAAGAAGTTTATTGAGAAGATTCCTGCTGATGGCTTAACTGACAAGAGTGACGAAGATAATTTTGGTTTTACTTATCAGTTCCTTGATCGTTACATTCGAACTGGAGATTTTGGTAACGATACAGCCACTGCCGCCCGCATTGATAAGATGCATGATGCTAATACCTTTAAGCTGTTGCCGATGCCTATGTATAATCCTAATTGTAATTGGGAGTAAGGAGTAAAAATGCTATTAAAAGCAAAACCAGTAGTTGAAGCTATTGAATAGGAGAATAAAACCTTATCAGATAAAATTTCAAGCGACTGTTTAAATATTGCTATTATTAAGGTTGGAGATTCTGACAGTAATGATGGCTATTTAAATAATATCATTAAACAGTGTAATAAGCATAATATTGGTTATCAAATTCATTCTTTTCCGGTAAAAACTACTTCTAATAAAGATATTGCAGAGACTATCTGTAATATTAATGGTAATTTTCGGATTGCTGGATGTCTTTTGATGCAACCTTTTCCAGAGAATTACTTTAATGTAGATTATCTTCAACAATATATTGGGCCAAGAAAAGATATTGATGGAATTACAGATTGTTCAATCCTTTCTGTATTAAAATATTCTAACCCAAATTTTGCTCCATGCACTGCAGAAGCCTGCATTAGAATTTTGAAACATTATAAGATTCCTCTTGATGGTGCTCATGTTGTTGTAGTTGGAAGAAGTATGGTTGTAGGAAAGCCTGTTGCAATACTTTTGGATAAAGAGAATGCAACAGTAACACTATGTAATTCTCATACTAAAAATCTTCAAGAAATAACTAAGTCTGCGGACATTGTGATTGCGGCTCTTGGTAAGAAGAATTTTTTAACTAAGGATTATTTCTCGCCAAATCAAACTGTAATTGATGTTGGCTTTCATTATGATGAAGATGGTATTTCGGGTGATGTTGATAAAGAGGTTGCTGATTATGTAAAGAATATTACTCCGGTTCCAGGTGGCGTTGGATCTGTGACAACTGCAGTTCTTATTAATCATCTTTATAAAGCAGCTAATAAAAGACTAGTAAAAAGTGTAGAGGAATAAAGATATGAAGATTCTTATTGTTGTAGATATGCAAAATGATTTTGTTAATGGTTGTCTTGGTACGCCAGAAGCGAGAGAGATTGTGCCTGCAGTTGTTGATAAGGTAAAGAATTGGGATGGAGCGGTTTTGTTTACTCGTGATACCCATTTTGACAATTATCTTGAAACTCAGGAAGGTAAGAATTTGCCGGTTCCACATTGTATTCAGGGTACTCATGGTTGGGATATTATTGATGAGTTAAAGCCTTTTGTAACTGAAGATAATGTTTTTGATAAACCTACTTTTGGTTCTACTCGTTTGATGGAGTATTTTAATCCTGAAACTGATTGCATTTGGAGTTATAATTCTGATTTTGGCGGACTTGATATTGAAAGTATTACTTTGATTGGTGTTTGCACTGATATATGCGTTATTAGTAATGCAATGCTGCTAAAGGCGGAAATGCCTGAAGTCCCTATCATTGTGGATGCTTATTGCTGTGCTGGTGTTACTCCTGCTAGCCATGTAACCGCACTTAATGCAATGAGTGCTTGTCAAATTAAGGTTGAAAATGTTGTCGATAGAGTTCTTGAAAAGATGGCGAAAATAAGGGAGATTATTGTAAATGAACAGAACAGACAGTCCTGAATTTAATAGACTCATTGAAAATTATGAAAAGTTTGTAGAAGTACTAAGAGAAGAGAATCAAAATATGACTATTCCAAAAGAAGAATATCAAAAGCTAGTTACAGAAAGACTTGCTTTTGGATTTGACAGTATTTATTTTAGATATGCTGCGGTTGTTGATGAACTGGCGCGCTATAAAGCTAAGGATCCCGCAAATAAGGGAAAAGATTTTTCAAACTGGGCTAATTGTCAGAAGATGCATTTTTATAATGTTCTTGAGCAGTTAACTGGAGCACACGATCTTGAAGATGCGGATGACGTAGGTTCATCGCGCCAGTGAGGTAGGGAAACCGCAATGACTA
>OHFH01000738.1_pt1 | contig 9968 bp, 19 predicted proteins | sample 1567401 | NCBI WGS metagenome assembly OHFH01 (sample SAMEA3879542, study PRJEB24766) | human gut metagenome | biome: human-associated habitat; feature: feces | place: USA | collected 1985/1987
GTTCTTTTACCACTATACCATTCAGTTCGCACGGTTTGTATTGATTTCCATTCTCTTCTACCATTATTAACCACTCGTGTCCATATTGAGTACTGTAGTCTCTGATGATTTCTTTAATGGTTTCAATACCAAAGGGAGTAAGAATCTTCTGTCCTTCTTTATAGAGATATCTTTTGTTGATATCATTCATATCTTTACTGTTAGTAAAGTGAGAATTTGGATTCGAAGTTATTACTACATGCTCTCCCATAATACACACGTAGTAATCTTTTCTGTAAAAAAAGTACATTTTTTTTGTTTTTTAAAGTTAATGTGGGATTGGGAGGACTCGAACCTCCAGTCTCAAAAGAGAGCAGATTTACAGTCTGCGCGGCTACCAATTACCGGTTACAATCCCTTTAATTACTCACAGACAGATTCATAATAATCTATCCAATAGTCAGCTTGGTCATCTTCGAAGATTTCTTTAAGTTCTTCGTCAGATAATCCTTCATACTTATCTTCCATTATATCTTTCTTCTATTAAATAGTTTAAAATATTCACTGGAATACACATTACATAGGTCCTTGTATCTTCTCGGCATAGGATAATCAAAATCGTCAAATGCTGATTCCTTAATGAACCTATCATAAAGAGCCATGTTTGCTGTGGTAACAGCTGTGTTACAATTATGCTTCTTTCCCCATTCAACAATATTATTCATTATACTGTTGAAGTATGATGTATCATCATCTACTTGGAGATAGATTTCTACTCTGCAAATTGCAGGATTTTTGAATCCTTGTCTTCCCTGCCTTAATTCTACTTTAGACACGTACTTAAGGTCTAGTAAATCTGCAATTCTTTCTTTAGCTATAATTCTAGAAATTCTTATCATCTTTGTTATATTTAATACGAAAACATTCTTTTATAGCTCCGCAGATTATTGCTACAACTGGTATAGCGCAAATCAATATAATGCTAATTTCTCCTCCGTCCATATTCTTAAAATTTAAATACTAGTGGGATAGGTAGGATTCGAACCTACTAAGCCTAAAGGCAACGGATTTACAGTCCGTCCCAACTCACCATCGTTGGCGCTATCCCGTAAAGCAATTAACAGATTTGTTCTAATTAACATAACTACTACAATTCTTCCTCTTAGCATCCTAAGTCCTCTAGTAGCTAATAGCCGCAATGCGTGGTAACAATTTTAAGGAAATTTACCTCTGTTAATTGGAGTAATCAGGGATTCTTTCTAGATAGGCACCCTATAGTTCTTATATCGTAAGACTATACTATTCTAGCGAATGATGATTACTTCTTTTGTCTGGATAGCAAGGTTCGAACTTGCGATCTCTGCATCCCAAATGCAGCGTGTTACCAACTCCACCATACCCAGATATAAGCACCTGTTTCACAACAGATACTTACTACAAAAAAAAAGAAATTTAAGAAAACTATTAAAGTGACCCCGCTGCGACTCGAACGCAGGACCCCCAAATTAAAAGTTTGGTGCTCTAGCCAGCTGAGCTACGAGGTCATTCTTTCTTAAGAAGAACTATCTTATTAGATATAGTGCATAAGAGTAATGCTACCGCAAGCCAAGAGGCAGCAGAAAGCGCTAAAGATAGCACCAAATCTAATAGCGTGAAGATATAGACTTTTTCTTTTTTGTATTGGTTTCTCTCATATACATAAAGCAGAAACCACGATGACAACACTCCCAAAAGGTAAATAAATAATACCATATCTTTATTTTTTTAATTGTTAGTATCCCGTGAAGGATTCGAACCTTCGACCCACAGCTTAGAAGGCTGTTGCTCTATCCAACTGAGCTAACGGGACATCGTGTTCGCTATTATATACAGCGAACTACGTTCTTCTTAGTTAATAATTGTTAAATATGTTCTTCTGCTATTAACGCATGTGATTCTGTCTGAATCTTCTTCCTTGGATGGGACAAATACTATTACATCCCAGCCTTCTTCCAATAATGGCTGTTCAAACATGCGGTAAACATTGTAGTCAGAATAACCAGTAACTTCAAACCCGTTCTCGATGGCCGATGCTGTCTCATGTATTGGAGTTATTTTAACAATGAATTTATCCTTGTCAAATAAACTTGTCAATTCCTTTGCATCGAGTATAGTTTGTGCGGTTACTGGAAAGTTTAAAGTATACTTTCTGCCCTTAGGCATAGGTAACTTGTCAGCAATTTTGGATATTGCAGATAATGAAAGACTCCTAGAGTCAAATAACTCTAGCCTCTGCTTATCACTTGTGGAGTTGATGGATAACTGAAGACCTGCTTCTCCTCCATACAAGTCATTCTTAATACTACACCAAACATGAAGAAAATTCTCCAGTTTTGTATTAGCTCTCGGAAGCATAGTAGATACTACTGGATGTACTGTGTCAGCTCGTAACCCGCATCTTCTTACTACTCCTTTAAGGGCTATTCCAAATGCTAACACGTCTTGGTTCCAAGTCGGTTCTCCCATTCTTGCAAAGTGTACATTAAATCTTTCGGTGTATCGCACACTTTCGTTCTCTATAATAGTTCGGATTTGTCTTTCCATGTCTTCAATAGAAGCATTTCCATAAAATCCGAACTTTGGGACGTCGCAGAATTTGCAGTTCATAGGGCAACCTTTCTGAGTTGAGATTGTCGCAACCCACTTCTTACTTAGGTTAACCTCAGTATTAGCCACTCCGTTAATCTCCTTAGTTAAACCCAAGAAGTTTGCCTTGATATTGTTCTCTTTACCATAGTCTCCTACGGTTAAGAACTCTAATTTATGCTCAGTGTCAACATAAATCTTTCCTGTGTGAGTTAATATTGTTTTCATTAATCCTCAATCATTTTCCACATGATAATTATTACTATAAATACTGCTATGTACATGGCACAATTCTCCAGTCTAATCTCCCTTAGTTATACGAAATTTGTCAGCTTCTGACCAGCTTCGGAAAGGTCTAATAACCTTTCCATAGCCGTCCAATAGATAGTATTTCATAATCTATAAGTTCTCCATTTATGTGAATTGTACACAACGCTATATCTCCAACAATTATCATAGTTTCCACCATGATTATATTATTGTTAATCTCTGTGGTTCTTCTTACTATTGCCATAGTTCAAATACTGTTTTTGTGAGTGGGTAATTTCCTTGCCATTTTGTTGCATATCTAAATATGCTTGAATTGTCCATACGACGCCAAGTAGATCGGAATAGCGGGAACAAAATCGCCATAACGATGAGTGCAAACACCAGAACTACAAAGGTTAATCCTTTTAGTATAAATTCTAGTAACCATACAGGCAAAGTTATTGCCCATCTAACAACTGTTAACAACTCGTTCATTTTTCTACAATTATTAAGGTGTTATGGATTTTCATTTCCTCTTCTGAAATCGGAATTAATTCTCCAAATACTCTTATGTACTTTTGTTTATTAACTACTAAAGATGTTGTAATCTCAGTAATAGTCTCGATATTGTCATTATGCCAATTCTCGATATACTGAGCATGGATTCTTCTAGATAACTCATAGTTATCAGAGGATGCTAATCTGTTAATCTTAAATCTCTTTCTCATGGTAAATTTTCTTAATGTTAATCCTGACTACCTATTTCTAGGTAGTTTCGTCTTAATTTTCAAAGACTCATCAGAGGATTTTATCTGAAGAAGGCTACTATAGTAACATCTTCCTCTTTGTTACAATACATGTTCCAGGCCTTATTGATTACTTCAATCTTTTCTACATTCCTGCTGGTTGCAGCAATCATGTTTCTAGCCTGCTTGTACATCGGTTTCCCAGAAGATGCCAGCATTTCAAAGAATGTTGAAACTGTTTTAACTGGATGTTCTAGCGAAATGATTAATAGGGCTGATACGGCTCCTATAATAGATGCTCCACATATTCCTTTCAACCCATTCTTAACGGCAGTACTACCAATGTATGAGCAACAATCATATATAAGACGGTTGTCAAGGTAAATTGTCAGTAGATCTTCCGGAGTGTGTTTCTTCCTTAGTTTACTGTAAGACCCTTCGTCCAATGACTTTAATTGGTCTTTTAGCAACATGTGCTTGCCAACAATTGCAGCCTTTACTAAGGAATCTGTTACTCCAGCTATGCCAAATACATCTCCCATAGACCTACTCTTACCTTGGTCTATTGTAGTCCATGTTTTTCTCGGCACACCTGTAATGAGAATAGTATCAAAGGGTGTGTTAGCTTTTATACACGCTAACAGTCTGTGATGGCCGTCAGACACGTCTCCATTCTCATCTAGTATTATGGATTCTCCATTTAATTCCCACTTTCCAGATGCCATCAGGTTGGCGTATTCAGTTACCCTACTTCTATTAATAGTTCTATTACCTTTAGATTTCCCATAAAGTCTTTCTGCGTCTTCAGGGTAAATTCTAACCGTTTTACATTTGATTGCTGAGTTTGTTAAGTTTTCCATAATCTAAATTTTTTTTTGCATTTTACACCTAAAACTTATATTTATAGCATTATACGGCATCAATTGACAAAGGCTTTAAATCCTTTTCGTTCATCTTTGAACTAATCAATCGAATTTACGATATAGTTTTGCTTTTCAATAAGAAACTGGTGCCCTCAATGTCTTGGGAAGTTATTGAGTTTTTTAAATGTCAGTCTTCCAAAGGACGATAGTGTAAATACTTCTCCCATCTGACCGTGTAGTGATACTTAGTAGGCAAACACTAAGCGGAACTACCTTGAACCTACTAGATCTCTCCTTTTTAGTTACCACATGCTTCAGCGTTCAATCTTCATGTGCAATCTTAAATTTGCCAATCTTTATAGCGTTGGCGTTATTTGCATTCTCTAATAGATATTATATTAGTCTTTGCAATAGTACATAAGGGTTTACCATTAGAATTAAGTGGCTGTATGAACCGCTCATCTTCATGGTACTCATTACAGTATACATAGTCTTTACCGTAACGATAGTTAAATTCAATCTTATATTTCATATGCTAATTAAATGATGAAACTATTAGAGCTATCATTACGATAGTTCCTACTCGTTTATCAGAGAGTTGCTAAAAATGCAGAGCAGGCAGTCAATTAGTTCTCCGAAACCTATTCCCTGATGATCGTTCTTCAGTTCGTCTGGAATCCAGTACAAAGCCTTTATCAGTTGCTGTATTTGAAGAGCATCGAAAGTTATGTCCCCGGCACTCTCTGCTTCTTCCAATATCTCTATGAAAGCCTCCATAGCAAAACAGCTAGCGTGAGAAAAGTGGTGAATGTTTCCATTCTTCTTCTTAAACAAAACGCCACGTTCGTCCGAGCCTATCACTCTGTCCTTGTTGCGGAACAACATTTCCATACAGGCATCGATTCTCATTCGTAATGCTTTGATGCACACCTCTCGCCATGCCATAACTACTTCATGCGGGCTGTAGCACTTGGCCTGCGACGTTGGATCTTCAACTGCTTTGAAAGGAATAGTAAACGACATTACGAATTCTGCGCGCTTGTTTACATGATCTAATGCTAATGTATTCATATTATAAAAGTTTATAAGTTACTAAAAAAGTGCTGGTTTCTGTTTCACTTCTAAGCCAGCAAAGGACGAAGGGAGATGGGCTTACCATTCCAATTCTCTTTTTACATTCTCAACCTTATAAAGAGTAATTAGGTTAGCTAGTTTTAATTCACCAAGCTTGGAATTGTTGCTACTCGAGCAAGGAGTTCATCCCAGCAGTATAAGCTCCCCATATTTCTTTGTAGATATTGCTACTTGAATCTGGGTCTTCTTCTAACATTTTAGCTAGTAATTCTCTCATTGCTTTTGTGAACTTTTCAATACGTTTCAGTCTTTCTTCCATGATAATTTTTCTTTTAATTGTTTTTGAACTATTAGTTTCAGCTTTAGTAAGCTTACTTATCTCCCAAACCACGTAACGGTTGTTCTTATCTTGGGAGTAGGAGACCTAAGTCTCCCAGTATGCACAATTGTTTCTCAACAACCTGCACCACTATGTACGATAAAAGAAGATGAATTATCCTGTGCCTACAATCATTTAAGATTGTCTTCGATTGTTAGTACAATCTCACAATACTTTGCCTTATCTCACGATAAGACACCTCTATTCATAAGAGATGCTCTGCATTAGTCTCAGGGCGTACCCATTATAATCTTTAACTGCAACAGAGTCTACAAGTAGTTGTAGTCCTCAAATACCAAGTTCCCCATTCTGGACTCGAACCAGAATCTCCTTCTTTAGAGGAAGGCGCAATAGCATTATACTAATGGGGAAATCCTATCTTGACAACTAGTATAAGATAGGAGATTATTTAGTATGTTTTCCAGACATACAACGTTATCAACGTTCACTAAATTCTGAGGTAGCTAATCTCAAAACTTGCGAATAGATTCGAGATGGAAAATGACGCCTTATGAGCGTCTCTCTTACTATCTAGCCTATATCTATCTGATGGCTTACTTCAGGCAACTTCCAATATTGCATACGAATACTTATAGGTGATATACTTTGGTCTACCAGCATATCAGTGGTACTTTGTAATATTGCCATAAGTGACCATTCATATGGCTCAATCCTCTTGTAATAGTGTTCAAGTTTGCGAATATACACATTACAATCGTAGCAGTTATTTTCGGATATTGGGTTCTTCTGCGTAACCCGCTTTTTGTTACCTTTTTATAGGCAAATGTTAGAGTAAATAATCATTGTAGTATGTGTTATAAAACTCATCCTACTGGCGATTTTTTTGAGAACTGGAGAAAGTCGGAAAATCGGCTGTCTTTTGCGTGGACAATTTCTCTCAGCCCTTACCATATTTTCACGTGCAACAATAGTCCCAATCTACATTAGAACCACATTACTTAATATAATACTAAAATAAAATAACTACGACGAATTGATTTTGAAGTTTTTGTTTTGTTTTGTTGTTTTCTCCGTTAACCAATGGTCCGATGATGGAGTTCATGTGGGTATCTTATTTTGAAACCCATAATACCTTAGGGTTCATCTATAAAGACTATTCTTACTATCTTCGGAATATCTTCTTCTGACTTTTGATAAGTCATAATCCAAGCCCAAGAAGTTTTGCAATAAACTCTATCGGCTTTGAAATTTAACTTTTCATCTGTCTCTGGGTCATAGATGGCTCCCCAGTGATACAAACATTTTTTAGTCTTGAACTTTTCTCTTGTGTTCATAACTACAAAGGCTATTTGTATTTAAAAGAAAGGGGATTTCTCCCCAATCTTTTACTCGTAATCCTCAACCTCAAGTTTGTAAGTTTTCTTTACGTAAGCCGGAGTTGTATCCGACTTCGGAATGTCCTCTGTGCTGATACTTTTGATTGAAAATACTACTTTGTGGTCTATACACCAAACAAGGAAATTTGCATTTTCCAACGGTGTATTACCAACAGCCGGAGCGTTTTCGTCGATTTCCACACCTGCAAAGTGTTTTGCGCCGATAGATGCACCGTTATCAGTTGTGAAAGTAATAGGAATAAAACGGGCTTGCCCTTCTCTTTGTTGGGTCTGTGTGGTTAGTTCTACTTTGTTCATGGCAGCAAGGGAGAACTTGTCCCCCTTTTTCAAGCCAATCACAACCGAACGTTCATCACCATTTAAGCCTAAGTCTTTTACTACGCTTTTCGCGCGTTCTTCTATACTCACATTCTGATTTTTCAATTCTTCTAAGTTCATAACTGTAAATTTTAAAGGTTTATACTTGTTTTTTGTTTTTAACACACTAAAGCTGAATTATCATAAAAGTCGTAATAACTTACCTCTCTTAAAACTTCTGCCAATGTGTAATCATACTCGTTTAATAAATCTTTTTCGTACATAGTTATTTTATTTTTAGTTTTATATCAATATACAGGGGGGGACTAAGGGGGTTGTGGACCGTAACTACACTCACTCTTATAATTTTCGGAATATAGGTCAGTACCTTCTCTATAAAAATCCGGACTTTATTTTAACCCCAGGGGGCTATTTATATAAAGTACCGGTACTTGTTTGCCAGTAACTAAATGAAATATGTATAATATTGGAATTAGAATTTTTTAACTTTGCGTTTAACTTTTGAGAGCTTATTGTTGTATATAACTAAAAAGAAAACAATTATGATTACAGACTTAGAAACTTTGTTAAATTAGGATGAGTTTAAAGAACTCGTTAAAGCAATTAATTAGAATCAAGAGTTTTATTGTTCAAAAAAAGGACTCACCATTAAATCAGAGTCTACTGATGATTCTCTATTCTTATTAATATCCTATGATAGATAGGAAGAAGAAAGTTGTTTAGCGAACAAGGAAGCAGATACATTCCAAAAATATCTAGAATCTTTAGATGATGATTTATTTGTAGGAGTATGTGAATATTTGGGAGAAGATAATATTCATAGAATACAAGCATGTTTAGAGAGTGGTAAATTAGAAACAGTAAGAAGTGGGATTGCTAAGTTTAGAGAAGCTCTATCAAAATTAGTTAATCAACAAATTGAATATTTAAAATCATTGCTAAATGTATGAACAAATAGCTCAAATAAGAATACTTCTTGCTAACTTGAATACTACTATGCAAGCATTATTCCAAGAAAATGAATAGCTAAAGAAAGAACTAGAGAGACTAACAGAAGAAAACAAATCTCTAAAGGAGAAATAAATACTGCCCTATGGTGTAATGGTCAGCACAGATGACTCTAAATCATTTAGTCTGGGTTCGAATCCTAGTAGGGCAACTCCAAAATTAATAGCTATGATAAAATTAAATGAGAATTATGCAGTAACTCCAACTGGAGCTAAAACCCTCATTATTGAAGAGGGAGATGATTGGAATAAAGTTTGTGATAAGGTAGTTGGATGTAGGTTCGATTACATATTTATACCTCAAGAATTTGAGAATCAAGCCTGCTACTTTCTTCCACAAATAACAGTTCAAGGAAAGCAGATAGGTAAAATATGTACTTATAAAGTAGTAAAATGAAGCAATGCGCAGTTGTATTGAATGGTAATGATGTTATCAAGGTTTCCAACTTAAAAAGGAAATATGATAAAATAAAGAATAACCCTAATATGAAAATATTAGAGGAATGTGATATGGATATGTTAGATGAAAAATACAGCTACTGGAATAGAACTTTAAATAGAAATCCAGAAGAAGAGAAAAAAGAGGAGTCTAAATTACACCACTTTAGAAATCCCAAAACAGGGTGGTTAATAACTAGCATCTATCCAGACTTGGAAGATTGTAAGAATTATATAAAAGACTGGAGGGATTATGAAAGAATTGATTGAGAGGTATCACGAACTTACTAATCCGAAGGTAGAATCTTTAGCAAGGGTTACATTAGTACTTATTGAAACCATTATTGAAGATATTGAAGAGAACGGAAGACAGAATGAACAATGGTTTCTGGATTACTTAGATAGACTAAATGAACTAAGTGTAACGCATTAAATATGTGGGATAGGGAATTTAAGTTTGAAGTCCTAATTAATGGACAATTATTAAATATGGTAAAGGCTAGTTATTTGGAAAGCATTTTAAAAAGCCTTCCGGAAAATAAATCCTTACTAATTGATATATGGAATGTAGTTGATAACTCCGTTAGAAATATAATCAAGAACGGACTATATAAAGATACCACAGTAGAAAAAGCTATAATTGATAATACATTTAAAGGATATGATAGACTTTAAAAAGACATTAACAAATTTACATGATGAATTTCCAGAATTTGATTTGGATACATTATTCAAAATACTAGATGCTATAGTAGAAACTTATACTCCTACAATAAATATTCCAAGTAATATTAGACAACCATCGGATAAACCTTGGTGGAATGATATAAATAGAATCACTTGTACTTATAATGCGAAAGTTAAATAAAAATAGGCGAACCTAATCTCTAGGCTCGCCTATTTTGTTATATGATATAATACCAATCAGTTCT
>OHFH01000763.1_pt1 | contig 9733 bp, 9 predicted proteins | sample 1567401 | NCBI WGS metagenome assembly OHFH01 (sample SAMEA3879542, study PRJEB24766) | human gut metagenome | biome: human-associated habitat; feature: feces | place: USA | collected 1985/1987
CAAGCCTATCGGGAAAAGGCTTGACCTAAACCCTTTACCTTGACCTTATTTGTGTGGATTTTTTTATTTGCTTTCACTGCCTTGCGGTCGCAAAAAAAGTTTGAAAAACAGTGGAAAAATATTTTCCTGTGTGTTATAATAAAAAAGTACAATCTTTTTTATATCGGAGTTGATTACGTGGCGATAAAACGAGAAAGAAAAATCATCGGAAGCGCCGACAGAGGCATTGCCCTTACCGTGCTTACCGACAGCAAATTCAAAACCGACAGCTATATCATTCATTTCATAACAAGGCTCACCGAGGAGAACGCCTCTGCCAATGCGGCAATAGCCTTTATGCTTGAGGATACCTACGCAAAGTATCCTACCATAACCGCTTTTAACACAAGACTTGCCGAGCTTTACGGTGCCAGCGTAAGAGGCGGTATCAGCCGCTTTGCCGACAGCCAGACCATTACTATGTCCGCCAGCTGCATAGGAGACAGATTTGCGCTGGAGGGTGAGGATATATCCGCCTCAGTGCTTGAACTGCTCTGCGGTTGTGTTTTCGACCCCGTATCCGAAAACGGCGCATTCCCCGAAAAGCAGTTTGCCCTGAAAAAGCAGGAGCTTATTGACGATATTGACGCTGATATCAACGACAAACGCTCATATGCCCTTAAAAAGGCTGGCAAAGTGATATACGAGAACGAGCCTGCGGGCATACCTGTCAAGGGCGAGCGCTCCGATGCTGAGGCTCTTACATCAGAGCAGGTTTGGAAAGCATACAAGGAGCTGCTCCGTACTGCAAGGATCGAGATTTTCTTTGTGGGCAGGGAGCTTCCCGAAAAGTGTGAAAAGCTCATAAACGACAGATTTTCCGCCATGGACAGGGGAACGGTATATTCCCCCTCTGAAAAGCTTTCACCCTTAAAGCCCGAGGTAAGATATGAGACCGAGCGCCTTGATGTGCTCCAGAGCAAGATGGTCATGGCGTACAAGACAAGCATAAAAAGCCCTGCCGTCCGCAGAGTATTCACCGCACTTTTCGGCGGACTGCCCGTATCCATGCTTTTCATGAACGTAAGAGAAAAGCTGAGCCTTTGCTATTACTGCGCCGCAAGCTTTGCGGAGAAATCGGGTGTTATGTTCGTTGACAGCGGCGTTGAGAGCGAGAACATCGAGCCTGCACGCAAGGAAATAGAAAATCAGCTGGCGCTTACCGCCAAGGGTGAGTTCTCCGACGAGCTGCTTGAGCAGGCAAAGCTTGCCATGGTGTGCGCCCTCAAGGGAGCAGACGATTCCCCACGCAACATTGCGGACTGGTATTTCAGCGACTGCACCAAGAGCGAGGAGGATATTCTTTCTCCCGAAAAGCTTTCGGAGCTTATTGAAAAGGTAACAAAGGAGCAGGTAATGGAATTTGCCGCTTCCCTTAAACTTGATACTGTTTACGTGCTTACGGGAAAGGAAAACTGATATGACTATTGTAGAAAAGATCAGAACAGGAAAGACATATCTGGGCATTGAGCTTGGCTCCACAAGAATAAAGGCGTGCCTTATCGACGACGAGATGAAGCCCATAGCTTCGGGCGCTCACGAGTGGAAGAACCGCTTTGAAAACGGCTACTGGACATATTCCCTTGATGATATCCATAACGGCATCCGCTCCTGCTATGCTTCGCTCCTGGCGGACGTAAAGGAGAAATACGGCGTTTGCCCCGAGACCTACGGCGCAATGGGCATTTCCGCCATGATGCACGGTATCATGGCATTTGATGAAAACGGAACTCTTCTCACTCCTTTCAGGACATGGCGAAACACCACCTCCGAAAAGGCTGCGGCAGAGCTTACCGAGCTGCTTGATTTCAACATTCCCCAGCGCTGGAGCTGCGCACACTTCTATCAGTCGGTGCTCGACAAAGAGGAATATGTTCCCAAAACCAAGAAAGTAACGACCCTTGCAGGCTATATCCATTTCATGCTCAGCGGAGAAAATGCCGTTGGCATAGGCGAGGCTTCGGGAATTTTCCCTGTTGATATGACAGGCTATGACAAGAACAAGCTGAAAAAATATGCCGATAAAATAGCTTCCCATGGCTATGATAATGATATATACAGCCTTTTCCCTGCCGTTAAGAGCGCAGGTGAAAAGGGGGCATATCTTACTGAAGAGGGCGCAAGGTTCCTTGATCCCACAGGAAGCCTTAAAGCAGGCGTTCCTCTCTGCCCTCCCGAGGGAGACGCAGGCACGGGAATGGTTGCCACAAACTCCGTAAGAGCAGGCACAGGAAATATCTCCGCAGGTACTTCCGTATTTTCCATGCTGGTGCTCAGCGAGCCTCTTGCCGCTGTTCACAGGGAGATAGACATGGTAACTACCCCCGACGGATATCCCGTTGCCATGGTACACTGCAACAGCTGCTGCACCGAGCTTGACGCATGGGTGAATATGTTCGGCGAATTCGGCGCACTTATGGGCTGTGATATCGACAAGTCGGAGCTTTACGAAAAGCTTTACCGCAATGCCATGAGCGCTGCCCCGGACTGCGGCGGAGCGGTGGCATACGGCTTTATGTCAGGCGAGCCTGCCGCAAATGTTGAAAAGGGCTATCCCGCATATTTCCGCTCGCCCGAGCACGCTCCCACACTGGGCGAATTTTTCAGAGCGCAGCTTTATTCATCTGTTGGTGCGCTTAAAATGGGTATGGATATCCTGTTTGATACCGAGAAAGTATCTGCACAGCTGTTCACCTGCCATGGCGGACTTTTCAAGGTAAAGAACGCCGCCGCACAGATAATTGCCGATGCTCTTGATACCCCTGCGGCTGTTATGACCACAGCAGGCGAGGGCGGCGCATGGGGCATTGCTCTCCTTGCGGCTTATATGATGACAGGCAACGGCAAAAAACTTGCCGACTGGCTTGACAGCACAGTTTTCGGCGATATGGAAAAGACAGTCTCCTACCCTGAGGAAAAGGGCAGAGAGGGATATGAAAAGTACATAGCCGCTTTCAGAAAAGGCCTTGCAATGTACGGAAAGGAATGATAATATGCTGGAAAATCTCAAAAAAGAAGTTCTTGAAGCAAATCTTCTGCTTCCCAAATATAATCTTGTAACATTCACATGGGGCAATGCCTCCGCCGTTGACAGAGAGAGCGGAATGGTGGTAATAAAGCCCTCAGGCGTTTCCTATGAGGGAATGACTGCCGATGATATGGTAGTTGTGGAGCTTGCCACAGGCAAGGTTGCCGAGGGCAAGTACAAGCCCTCCAGCGATACACCCACACATCTTGAGCTTTACAGACGCTTTGAAAATATGGGAGGCATCGTCCACACCCACAGCAGATGGGCAGCGGCATTCGCACAGGCAGGCTGCGGCATCATACCCATGGGCACAACTCAGGGCGACTATTTCTACGGCGAGATACCCTGCACAAGGGACATGACCCCCGAAGAGATAGGCGGCGAATACGAAAAGGAAACAGGCGTTGTTATTGCAGAGGCATTTGAGGGCATCGACCCCATGACCATTCCTGCGGTGCTGGTAAAGAACCACGGTCCCTTTACATGGGGCAAGGACGCTATGGAAGCTGTTCACAATGCTGTTGTACTGGAAGAGGTGGCATTTATGAACTATCACGCCGCTTCCATAAATCCCTCTGCGGGAGCAATGCCCCGGGCTCTGCTTGACAGGCATTACCTGAGAAAGCACGGCAAGAATGCCTACTACGGTCAGAACTGAGGAGAAAAGTCATGACAAGAGAGATCATTTCCAATGACCGCACAGGCGAAAAATACACACGGATAAAGCACGACAGCGGTCTTGAGATACTTATCTGGAAGACCGAGGGCTACAGCATAAAGCACGCCCTTTTCGGCACACGCTACGGTTCGGTGAACACCACCTTCAAGACCCGTGACGATGCTGATTTTGTCACCGTTCCCAACGGCATTGCCCATTATCTGGAGCACAAGCTTTTCGAGAACGAGGACTGCGGCGTGTTCGAGCTTTACGCAAAGACAGGCGCATTCGGCAACGCATACACTTCATTCGACAGGACCTGCTATCTTTTCTCCTGCACCGAGAACTTTATCCCCTCCCTGAAAATACTGCTGGATTTTGTCCAGAAGCCCTATTTCACCGAGGAGACCGTCCGCAAGGAGCAGGGCATCATCGGTCAGGAAATAAGAATGTACGAGGACGACCCCAACTGGCGTGTGTTCTTTAATATGCTGGGCGGCATCTATCACGAAAACCCCGTTAAGATAGACATTGCAGGTACAAAGGAGAGCATTGCCCAGATCAATGCCGACCTGCTTTACCGCTGCTATTACACTTTCTACAATCTTCACAACATGGTGCTTGCCATTGCAGGAGACGTTGACGAGGACGAGATAATGAAGCTCTGCGACGAGATGCTTATCCCCTCCGAAAACAAGGAGCTTATGACTATAGTCCCCGAGGAGCCTGTTACCGTGGCTTCAAAGTACGTGGAGCAGAAGCTTGAAGTGGCAGTGCCCATGTTCAACATCGGCTACAAGTCCGAGCCTGTGAGCAATGAGGACATAGTAAGGTGCGAGGTGCTTTCCGACATGGTTCTTGCCATGCTGGCAGACGAGACCTCCGACTTCTACAAGCGCCTTTACGATGAGGGACTTATCAACTCCACATTCTCTTCCGAGACATTCTCGGGCGACGGATTTTTCGTTCCTATTTTCGGCGGCGAGTCCAGAGAGCCCGAAAAGGTGGCACAGCTTATCGCCGAGGAAATAGAGCGCCGCAAGCAGGTCGGCTTTACAAAGGAAGAGTTCGAGACTGTAAGAAAGGCATATTACGGCAGCCTTATCCGCAACCTTGGCAATCCCGAAGCCATTGCAAGCGGACTTATCAAGGCAGGCCTCAGGAGCACAGGCAACGCATTCTCCACCATCGAAACTGTGGCAAGCGTTACCGCAGAGGACGCAGCGGAGTTCCTCCGTCAGCGCTTTGACCCCGAAAACTGCACGCTGTCCGTTATCCGCAGCGAAGAACAGGAGGTCAAGGCTTAACTATGGAAGCACTTTCAAGGCTTCCTGTTGATAATGTGGTCTTTCCCAAGCTTGGGATAGACCTTACTATCAATTCGGAAGCTATATCAATATTCGGCTTTTCCGTAAAGTGGTACGGCGTTATGATAGCGCTGGGCATGCTTCTTGCTATGATGTACTGTTTCAGACGCACAAAGGAGTACGGCATTGACGGTGACAGGCTCATTGATGCGGTCATTGCCGGCGTTATAGGCGCAGTTGTGGGCGCAAGGCTCTACTACGTGGTACTCCATTCAGCAAGTTATCACAGCATCAAGGACATACTTTCCATAAGAGACGGGGGACTTGCCATTTACGGCGGCATAATCGGCGGACTGCTTTTTGGCTGCATTATGGCAAAAATACGCAAGCTGAAGATCATGCCCACCCTTGATATTGTCGCCATGGGACTTTTCATCGGTCAGTGCCTTGGCAGATGGGGCAACTTCTTCAATCAGGAGGCATTCGGTACAAACACCGATCTTCCTTGGGGAATGTCAGGCGGCAAGATACAGAACTACCTTATAAATCATCAGGCGGAGCTGGCTGCAAAGGGAATAGAGATCGACCCCATGCTCCCCGTTCACCCCTGCTTTTTGTATGAATCCCTGTGGTGCCTTATCGGCTTCCTTATCCTGCATTTCTACCACAAGCACAGAAAATTTGACGGCGAGATCTTTGCGCTGTATATTTTCCTCTACGGACTGGAAAGGTCTGTGGTGGAGGGTCTGAGAACGGACAGCCTTTACATCGGCAGCGTGAGGGCTTCGCAGATGCTGGCTGCAATAAGCGCCGCTGCGGCACTGGTGTATATCATTGTCATGCGTGTGAGACTTAAAAAGACCCCCGTTCCCCTCTACCGTGATACCGAGGAATCAAAGCGCCTTATCGCAGAATCCGAAAAGGCAGAGCAGGCTGAGGAGGACTGCCGCAAGGCAAAGAAAGAGCAGAAAAATCAGCTTACTGACGACCAGAAGATAGTTTCCGACGAGCCTGAGGACGGTTCTGAGGAAAATGGCGAAAAATAATTTCAGGGAGGAAAAATCATGGCAAATCTCATTGACGGCAAGGCAGTTTCCGCAAAGGTAAAGGCAGCTGTAAAGGCTGAGACCGAGGAGCTTAAAGCAAAGGGCATTTCCGTTGGACTGGCAGTTGTTATCGTAGGTGATAACCCTGCTTCCAGAGTATATGTGAACAACAAGAAAAAGGCGTGCGCAGAGGTGGGCTTTGAGTCCTTTGAGTATGCTCTTCCCGAAGAGACCTCTCAGGCAGAGCTTTTGGCTCTGGTGGAAAAGCTCAACAATGACGACAGAGTAAACGGCATTCTGGTCCAGCTCCCTCTTCCCAAGCAGATAAACGAAAATGCCATTATAAACGCTATCCGCCCCGACAAGGACGTTGACGCATTCCACCCCGAGAATGTGGGCCATATTATGATAGGCGACTACAGCTTCCTGCCCTGCACACCCGCAGGCGTTATGGAGCTTATTGCCGACACCGGCGTTGATGTGTGCGGCAAGAACTGCGTGGTGATCGGCAGAAGCAACATCGTCGGCAAGCCTATGGCAATGCTTTTGCTCCACAAGAACGGAACCGTTACCATCACCCACTCAAAGACACAGAACCTGAAAGAGATATGCGCAAATGCGGATATCCTTGTGGCAGCTGTTGGCAAGGCAAAGTTTGTTACCCCCGATATGGTCAAGGAGGGCGCTGTTGTCATCGACGTAGGCATGAACAGAAACGAGCAGGGCAAGCTCTGCGGAGACGTTGACTTTGATGCCTGCAAGGACAAGGCAGGATATATCACTCCCGTTCCCGGCGGCGTTGGCCCCATGACCATTGCAATGCTTATGAGAAACACCCTTACAGCTGCAAAGAAGAAAAACGGCATAGCATAAGAAATGAGGTGACGGTATGAAGATCATAAGAAGTATCATAACTATCCTGCTGACACTTTCCCTGTGCTTATGCACTTTCGGAGCCGAAGCGGCTGCAAAGTCTGCCGATAAGACTGCCGTAAGTGTTTCGGACAGCGCAAAGAACATCAGGGTATCGGACAAAAGCATAACCCTTGAAGAGGGGCAGTCCGTAAAGGTAACTGTCTATACGGGCGGCAAAAGTGTAAAGTATCAGCGAAGCACCAAAGCTGTTTCCTGCAAGGCGGGAAAGGTCAGAAAGGGCAAATTCACCCTTACGGTAACAGGCGTTAAAGAGGGCAGCTGCACCATAACCCTTTATGATAAGAACAATAAGTCTGACAAGTGCAAAATAAAGGTGACTGTCACCGAGGCGACCTACTACACTTTCAGGACGGAGGAGCTTTTCGAGTCTCACTTCCTGAAGCACGGCGCTGAGTTCGGGGACATTACCAAGCAGGAGTATCTTGACAAGGCAAATGCTTTGATAGACGATACCTCCGACAATGTTCTTACCAAGCGTGAGGAGGACGGCGACTATCTTTTCTTCAACACCGAAACGGGCGAGTTCCTTGTTCTCAGCGAGGACGGCTATATCAGAACGTTCTTTATCCCCGATGACGGCATAGACTACTGGAACCGCCAGTGAGGAGGACATATGAAAGGTAAATGCCAGTGCTGCGGATATTATACCGTGGAAAATGAATACGACATCTGCCCCGTATGCTTCTGGGAGCGGGACGATAATGTCAGCCCCGACTGTGCAGGGGGAGCAAACAGCATATGCCTCATAGAAGCGCAGAAAAACTACAGAAAATACGGCGCCTGCGAGGAAAAATGGGTCTCAAAGGTGCGTCTGCCCCGTGAGGACGAAAAACTTCCCTCGGCGGAAAAATGAATATATACACTTTTTGGTGCATATCCAATATAATATACAGTATAAAACGCATGAATATTCATTATTTAAGCTAAAAAGATGAATATTTTGCGTAAATCGGATAAAATATGCAAATAAGTCTTGACATTTGCGCCAAAGGGTGTATAATAAATATCAGTAACCTGACATTGCACTTTGAGGAGTGCAGTGCAAAAAAATAAACGGAGGTACACTAAAATGGCAGTTAATAAGGAAAACATCAAAAAGGTCGTTCTCGCTTATTCCGGCGGTCTCGACACTTCTATCATTATTCCCTGGCTCAAGGAAAACTACAACAACTGCGAGGTAATCGCTGTTTCCGCTGACGTTGGACAGGGCACCGAGCTTGACGGTCTCGAGGAAAAGGCTAAGAAGACAGGCGCTTCCAAGCTTTACATTGAGGATCTTAAGGAAGAATTCATTCAGGATTATATCTACCCCACCGTTCAGGCTGACGCTATCTACGAGGGCAAGTACCTCCTCGGTACCTCTTTTGCACGTCCCATCATCGCAAAGAGAATTGCTGAGATCGCTATTGCAGAGGGTGCTGACGCTATCTGCCACGGCTGCACCGGTAAGGGCAACGACCAGGTAAGATTTGAGCTTGCTATCAAGGCTTTTGCTCCCGATATGGCTATCATCGCTCCCTGGAGAGAATGGTCCATCAAGTCCCGTGACGAAGAGATCGACTACGCAGAGGCACACAACATTCCTCTTAAGATAACCCGTGAGACCAACTACTCCAAGGATAAGAACATCTGGCACCTTTCCCACGAGGGTCTTGACCTTGAGGATCCCGCAAACGAGCCTCAGTACAACAAGGAAGGCTTCCTTGAGCTGGGCGTATCTCCCGAAAAGGCTCCCGATAAGGCTACATATGTAACTATCCACTTTGAAAAGGGTATCCCCACTGCTGTTGACGGCAAGAAAATGAACGGTGTTGAGCTGGTTTCCACCCTCAATAAGCTCGGCGGCGAGAATGGCATCGGTCTTGTTGACCTGGTTGAGAACCGTCTCGTTGGTATGAAGTCCAGAGGCGTTTATGAAACACCCGGCGGAACTATCCTTTACAGAGCACACGAAGCTCTCGAGACTCTCTGCCTCGATAAGGAGACCGCAAGGATCAAGTCCTATCTTTCCATCAAGTTTGCTGATATCGTTTATAACGGTCAGTGGTTCTCTCCTCTCAGAGAGGCTATGTCCGCATTCGTTACCGAGACTCAGAAGACTGTTACAGGTGATGTTAAGCTCAAGCTCTACAAGGGCAACGTTATCAACGCTGGCGTTACATCTCCCTACACCCTTTACGATGAGGAAGTTGCTACATTTGATGAGGATCACGTTTACAACCAGGCTGATGCAGGCGGATTCATCAATATCTTCGGTCTTCCCACTCACGTTAAGGCAAAGCTTGACCAGAAGCGTGGCAAGTAATTAAAAATAACCCGTAATATATATGCTGTTTATGCCCGAAATCCACGTTTCGGGCATACGCAGTTATATTAGTTTTTTCAGGAATAAATTTCCACAGTAAAAATCGGCATATAAGGGAACAATATTATATGCAGGACGATACCTGATTTTTGTATTTAACTGGTATTAGAATAAAAAGAACAAAGAAAGTCGGTAACAATATGAATTTTAAAATACGAAATCTCCTTGCAGCGGCAATGGCATTTGTTATGATGATAAGCCTTACCGCCTGCAGTAGCGATAAACAGAAGAAATACGAGCAGACTTATGAGCAGGAAACTGCCAGCATGAAACTCAGCAAAGAAGAAAAAGCCGCAAGAAAAGCAAAGGCAAAGGAAGAAAAAGAAAGGGCAAAGAAGATCCAGTAATCATGAT
>OHFH01000783.1_pt1 | contig 9593 bp, 8 predicted proteins | sample 1567401 | NCBI WGS metagenome assembly OHFH01 (sample SAMEA3879542, study PRJEB24766) | human gut metagenome | biome: human-associated habitat; feature: feces | place: USA | collected 1985/1987
GGGAAGCGGCAGCGGCAAGACGAGATTTTTCGTAAAGCCCAGTGCGCCCGTAAGGGCGGTATAAATCCTACCTTGAGCAAGTAGTAGGTAAAAGTATCAAGCGGCATTGTGCCGCAACCTATCATTCCCCGTCTTACCCCAAAAGGGAAACCGGAGGGCGACCATAGCATGACGGAGGACACGGGGCGCTGAAGCCTCAGAAGCGCCGGCGTGACGGAATGAAAATCCACGTATGAGGATGGAAGCTAGACTGCTTGAATGACAGCCTGAAATCGGGACCAAGAGCGTACCCCTGACGTAGAGAGGTTGTACTCGTCAGTGTTCCTGACAGTCGCATTGTTTGGCTATGCGGCTGCTGATACTCGGAGCAGGTTCAGCCACGGGAAAGTGGAAAAAGGCGAACGTCACATACCGACAACGTGGAACGCTTGTTTATACCGTACTAAACGGGGATTGCCTAAAGTGAAATGCCGAAAGGCTATGAAAACGCTGAAATGCGGGGTTCTGAATATTCACCATGGCAACAGAGTTCCCATAGTAGTCTGCGGACGGGAAAGCCGTCTACATGGCAAAGGGGAACAGTGAATCATTTTCAAAACAGAAAGGATGGTGTGTGAGACACTATGAGAAATCCGATTCATGTCTTGAAAAGCCTTGAAGAAAAGGCAAGTGTAAGTAACTACAAATATGAAAGATTATATCGCAACCTATACAATCCAGAGTTCTATCTCCTTGCATATGCGAACATTGCGAAATCGCAGGGGAGCATGACGCAGGGGGTAGACGGGCAGACGCTGGACAACATGAGCCTGCCGAGAATTAACCGGATTATTGAATCCATACGCAACAGGACATATCAGCCAAAGCCTGCAAAAAGAAAGTACATTCCTAAAAAGAACGGGAAACTTCGCCCGTTGGGAATCACTTCTACTGATGATAAGTTAGTGCAGGAAGTGGTCAGAATGATTCTTGAAGCAATCTATGAGCCGACATTCAGCAACAATTCACACGGTTTCAGACCAAAAAGAAGCTGTCACACGGCACTTACGCAAGTGAAGAAAAACTTCACAGGTGTTACATGGATTGTCGAGGGAGACATTAAGGCGTGCTTTGATAACTTCGACCATCATGTGTTGGTTGAATTACTGCGGAAAAGGATTTCAGACGAGGCTTTTATCGGTCTAATCTGGAAGTTCCTGAAAGCCGGATATATGGAACAATGGCAGTACAACTGCACCTACTCCGGTGTTCCGCAGGGCAGCGGTATCAGTCCGATATGTGCAAACATCTACCTCAGCGAACTGGACAACTATATGCAGGAATACAAAGAAAAGTATGATTGCGAGCCAGAACGCAGAAGGACGACCAGAGAATACGAGCGGGCGTCCCGGAGATACAGAAAGGCACGTAAAGCGTTAATGGGCGCAGAAAAATCAACTCCTGAACTGGTAAAAGAATTTAAGGATTCCAGAAGGAAGAAGATGAATCAGCACTATTACAATCCGTTTGAGGAAGGCTTCAAGAAAATCCAGTACAACCGTTACGCCGATGATTTTGTAATCGGCGTTATCGGCTCCAAAAAGGACGCAGAAAAAATCAAGGAAGATGTAAAAATCTTTCTCCAAGAAAAACTGCATTTGGAAATGTCCGAGGAAAAGACGAAAGTCACCCATTCCAGTAAGCCGGTACGCTATCTGGGGTACGATTTCAAAGTAATCCATTCCAAGAACATGAAGCGTTGTAAAAACGGCGACATGAAACGGGTGTGGTATGGAAAAGTATTCCTGTATATGCCGAAAGAAAAATGGATTAAAAAAGCGATGGAACGGGGAGCGATACAGGTGAAACGCAACAATGACACAGGCAAAGAAATGTGGCGGCCTATGCCAAGGAAAGACCTGATGAACCGCAGCGACGCAGAGATTGTGTCTACTTTCAATTCCGAAATTCGAGGGTTATATAACTTCTATCGGATAGCAGAAAACGTAGGCGCATTGCACAAGTATTACTACATGGTGCGGTACAGCATGTTAAAAACTCTGGCAGGAAAGCACAGAACGAATGTCAGTGTTATTAAGAAGCGGCACATGGTAAACGGAGTACTGAGAATCCCATACGATACAACTAAGGGACGTAAATACTGCGAATTTTACCATGATGGATTCAGAAAGCACAGCGACGGCTATGACAATGTGGCAGACGTTATGCCGAGTTATAGGAAATATGACAGCAGGCACACGATAGTAAACCGCATAAAAGCCGGAGTATGCGAGATTTGCGGGGAACATGCAGACTATTTATGTATGCACCACGTAAGAACGCTGAAATCGCTGAAAGGCAGGGATATATTTGAGCAGAAAATGCTGAAAATGAGAAGAAAATCTCTGGCTCTCTGCCCTGACTGCTTTGAACTCTTACACGAAACCAAAGAATCAAGGTGATTCATGGAAAGCCGGATACGCTGAGAGGTGTACGTCCGGTTTGGGAGGCGGCTCCCTGAAACCTACTGATGAAAGTCAGCAAGGCGCAGGGTGCCTACCTCATACCTGATGCAGATGCACAGCTCCTATGTTGTGACGGACCCGAACGGTTATACTATAAGCAGATAGACAAAGGGTGCGTTTCACAAGCACGACCGATGTTTATCTGCTTAATTACATAAAGAAGGGAGGTAAAACCGTGGCAAAGAAAGAAGAAATCAAAATTACAGCTCTATATGAGCGTTTATCGAGAGATGATGAACAGGCTGGAGAATCGAACTCCATCCAGAACCAAAAGAAATATCTTGAAGAATATGCCCGTCAGCATGGGCTGAGAAATATCCGACACTTCTATGATGACGGCTATTCCGGTACGAACTTTAATCGTCCCGGTTTTGCCGCCCTGCTGGAAGAAGTCGAAGCCGGACGAGTGGAGACCCTTGTGGTAAAGGATCTCAGCCGTTTTGGTAGAAATTATCTGCAAGTTGGCTACTACACAGAAATCCTTTTCCCAAAGAAGGGTGTTCGGTTCATAGCCATCAACAACAATGTGGACAGTGCCACCCCACAGGATAATGACTTCACGCCGTTCTTGAACATCATGAACGAGTGGTATGCCAAGGACACCAGCAACAAAATCAAGGCGATCTTCAAGTCCAGAATGAAAGACGGAATGCGATGCAGCGGCTCTATCCCTTATGGCTACAAGCGAAAGCCGGACGATAAGCAGACCCTCATCGTGGACGAGCCAGCCGCAGAGGTTGTCAGAAAAATCTTCCGTCTGGTTTGTCAGGGCAACAGCACCACCGCCATTGCGGAAATGCTGACAGCGGAGAAGGTACTGATTCCTTCCGCTTATGCAGCCTTAAATCAGCCGAAGAATTGCAGGCACAAGAATGTGGCAGACCCCTACCGATGGAGTGCAACCACCGTCGGCTATATCCTTGATCGGCAGGAATATCTCGGTCATACTGTGTTGGGCAAATCCATCTGTGAGAATTTCAAAACCAAGCAGCGCAGAGCCGCAACACCGGACGAGCTGATGATTTTCCCCGATACGCATGAAGCCATCATCGACCAAGACACATGGGATATTGCCAGAAAGATACGCTCAAAGAAAAAGCCGAGAGTGGCGAACGGCACCTACTCCCACCGTCTGTCCGGCTTGGTGTACTGTGCGGATTGTGGTTCCCGAATGGGATATATCAGTCCCGAAGCAAATCATAGCAAAACGCACTATGATTCGGATTCCGCTTTTCAATGCGGCAATTATCGGAGTAAGAGCGGAGAATGTGTTTCTCACTATGTAAAAACATCGGTTCTGGAAGCAGCAATCTTACAGGCAATTCAGGCAGTAAGCAAATATGTCCTTGAAAACGAGGACGAATTCATTCAGCAGCTCAAAGCCGTTTGGAATGAGCAGCAGACCAGAACAGCAAACAACGGCTATCAGGAACTTGCCGAAGCAAAGAAGCGAATGGCTGAGCTGGACGAGAAAATCAACAAGCTCTATGAGAGTACCTTGAGCGGCTTACTGCCGGAGCGACAGGCACAGCGCATGATTCAGCAGTACGATGAAGAACAGCTTGTGTTGGAAAAGCGTGTTGCAGAGCTGGAAAGTCTGGTTCAGCAGGACGAGATCAAGCAGGTGGACGCATCCCGTTTTGTCGCTCTGGTCAAGAAATACCGAGACTGCGAAGAACTGACCGACACCATGCTCTATGCGTTCATTGACAGGATTGAGGTTCACGAAGCCACAGGCGGACGGACTATCTACCGCCAGCAGAACATTGATATTCATTTCAATTTCATCGGCAACTACTACCCGCCTGTTGAAGCTGTTTCCGAGGAAGAACGCATTGCCGCCATCGAAGCCGAGCAGCTGCGGAAGAAGCAGGAAAAGGGCAAGCGGTCAACCGAGCGCAGAAAGCAGAAGCTGGACGCTCTGCGGGCGGCTGCGGAAGCCGGAGACCCCGAAGCGGTCGCAAAATACGAGGAACATCTTGCAATTCAGCGTGAGCGAAACCGGAAACACCGTCAGAAGTTGCAGGAAGCCAGAGAAGCCGACCCGGAATATATCAATCAGTTAGAGGAAAAGGAGCGCATCAAGCGTGAAAAGATGCTTGAAACGGAGCGCAAGCGGATAGAAAGAGCCAACCGTAAAAAGAAGCTGACACGCAAGGAACTGAAAGACGCGGCGAAAACCGACCCGGAAGCCGCTAAGGCGTGGGAAGCTCTGAAAGCCAAGGAAGCCGAAGCCAGACAGCGCAAAAAGGAGCGTGAGGAAGCAAGGATGGCAGCTGATCCAGAGTATGCCGCCATGATGGAAGCCCGAAAAAAGGAGTATATCCGCACAAGGACTGCCAAGCGCAAAGCGGAACACGAAGCCCTTGTGGAGCTTGCCAAGACCGATGAAGAAGCCGCAAGAAAGCTGGCTGAGAAGCGGAAATATCAGAGCGAAGCCACCGTTAAGTGCTATCAGAAATTGAAAGCCGATGCGGAAGCCGGAGACCCCGAAGCCATCAAACGATACGAAGCCCACCTTGCCAAGCGCAGAGAGGACTACCACAAAAAGAAAGCAGAAAAGGAGGATATTCCAGCATGAACGAGTTATGGATAGTCAGATTTGTCCGCAAGGACGGCAAGCCGGACGAGGAATATTACTATCGTTCCCTTGCCGAAGCAGAGCATCACAAGAACCTGTTTCTGGACGATGATTCCGGGCTGTATGAGTGCATTGAAATCATCAACGACAAACATTAAGGAGGACACTATGGAACTTAACTTCATCAAGAGCGGAGATTACTACATCCCCGACATTCAACTGCAAAACCCGAATATCCGTCTTGGAAAGTGGGGGCTGATGCGAAAGTCGTATCTGCGGATAGCACAGCCGTTTCTCTTTTCGGAGATGGTACTGAGTGAAACGCTATATCCTCATTGTGCGGAGATTGAAGCCGCCGCCAAGAGCCGCATGAACATCATCCTTCCCCAGCTGATGAAACACTACGGCGTGACCGAACGGCTCAAAGCCGCAAATCAGCTTGAATGGGTTCGCCAGATGAATGCTTGTGTGGCACAGGCAGAGGAAGTCATTAAGGACGAACTGATTTACGCTGACTAAATGTCTTGCAGCACGATAGTAGCAAACATGGTCAAGAGCCGTAAAAATTGAATATTATACGATAGAAACGCTTCGGACAAGGAATGTATCGCCGAAGCGTTTTCTATTTGAAAATTGCCGTTTTCCCAAGGTCAAGAGCCGAAGAAAATCCCCGAAAAATGCCCCTCTTGACCAAACAGAGCAAAAAAGGAGTTTCTATGAAAACAGGACTGACAAAACAGGAAAAGACCACGGATATTTGGTTTGACGAAAAAGAGCCAATAATCCATGTCCGCACCCACAACACAGATTTGAAAAACAGGCTGATAAAATACAGCCACCGTTACCCAGCTATCTGCAAGCTGACGGACGATGACCTCGAAATCGGTTGCAAGGAATTTGAAATTGAAAAAGGTCGCCTCTCTTTTCGTCTGACTGCCCCATACAGCGAGGAACGCAGGCAAAAAGCAAGCGAGAACGCCAAGCAAAACGGTTTCAACGTTCAGGCAATGATGTAGCATTTTTGTGGGGTTGCGTTAGAGGTGTCGAAATCAATCTAAAAATAAAGGAAATAGTATTGAAACAAGGATGTTGTTGCGGTATAATAAATTATACTATTTGTGTTAGAAATAGCAGGCGTTTTGAACAGGAGTATTGGTTATATGCTAAAAAACAATATTGAAGTAGATGTAAAAGTAAAATGCATAGAGACTGGATTTACACAAGCACAGCTTGCAGATGTAATTGGAACAACAGGTCAATATGTAAATCGTATTATCAAAAAGCAAGATGGCGTTGTAAATAAGACCTTTGTGCAGATGCTTGATGCACTTGGATATGATATTGAATTGACCTATGTAAAAAAGAAGATTGAGTGAAGCAATAAATTTTTCCGTAGGACACTATGTGTCTATATGCTTTGTTATAATAATACCATCCCCTATTATATACGCCGAAAGGAAGAGCAAACTATGGCAAAGGAAAATGCTATTCTTGATAAAGAAGAACAGTTAAATGAAGATCTGGCAGAATCATTTGATTTTGATGCATTGGAGGAAAAACTCCAAAGTCAATTGGAAGAAGAACTTGCAGATATGCAGTTTCTTGCAGAAGAAAAAGAAAAAATCGGAAGTCCAGATAATCTCGGCAATGTCATCATGGATGTTGTATGGGAACAATTCATAAACCAAGTAGCGGTTACGGCGGGCGAGGATTTCATTGAAGAAAACCGAGGGCTGCATCTTGATTTGAGAAAAGAGGCTCATATCCAAACTACAGAAAATTTTGCAGAAGGTAAGATTGCAACGCATAATACTGAAATTGATTACCAACAGAGATACGATGATTGGCAAAGCAATTTTCAAAAGGATCCTAATATAGAACATAAAACAAGTAATTATAGATACAACGAAGATCAACAAGTATGGGAAAAACACGATACGAGAAGTGACTCTTGGAAGAAAGTGTTGAATAAAGACGCTCGTGCAGATTTTGATAAAGGCAGACCTACGGGCAATAATACGGCAAATACAAATATGGATCACACTGTTTCAGCGGGTGAGATAATTCGTGACCCAGCAGCAAATGCACACATGACCCGTGAGGAGCAGATCGCCTTTGCTAACAGCGAGAAGAACCTTAATTTAATGGATTCAGCAGCCAATCAGTCAAAAGGCGATTCTACAATGTCTGAATTTCTGGACAGCGAAAGAGATGGAAAGAAAGCTGCAGAACGCTTTAACATAGACGAGGAAGAACTTCGCAAGAAGGATGCAGAAGCTCGTGAAGAGTACGAAAAACAGAAAAAAGAGGCAGAGCAAAAGTCTATCAGAGCTGGAGAAAAATCACAAAAAGAAGAGGCTTTCCGTATTGGTGGAAAGGCACTCCGTGCAGTGCTTATGCAGTTGTTGGCTGAACTTGTAAGAGAAATCATTGCTAAGTTAGTCAAATGGTTTAAGTCATCCAAGAAAGCACTGGACACTCTGTTGGATGGCTTAAAAGAAGCAATCCACTCTTTTATCGGCAAGATGAAACAACATCTTATCAATGCGGGCAATACGCTATTCACAACAGTTGCAACAGCAATTTGGGGACCGATTGTGGGTACCATTAAGAAAGTGTGGATTATGCTAAAACAGGGATGGAGTTCCCTGAAAAATGCCATTGCATATATCAAGGACCCTGCAAATAGAGGAAAGCCTATCGGCAGACTGCTGATGGAAGTTGGAAAAATTGTAATTGCAGGCATGGCCGGCATAGGGGCAATGGCACTTGGAGAAGTGATTGAAAAAGGGTTGATGACCATTCCCATCTTCGCTTTTGAGATTCCTCTGCTCGGCAGTCTGGCAAACATTTTGGGCATTTTCCTTGGTGCGGTTGTTGCCGGTATAATTGGTGCAATAGCAATTAGTATTATCGAGAAACAGATCGAAAAGAGCATGGAACATGAAAATGTTGATGCACAGATAAAGAAAGGCAATGAAATATTGAGAACACAGCATCAGTTACAGACTGTTAATGCGGTGAAACTCAGCCATGCCAAAGCGGAAACGGCACAAAATATTCGTGACCGCCATGTGGCTGCTGCTAATATGATGGCTGAATCGGTTGAGAACATCAGAAAGAATTGTGCTACAGATGAAAGAGTTGATGATGCTTTCGATGATATTGATAAACTCTTTGACGAACTGGAGGATTGATGATATGAAAAAGGTTTTATATGTTGTAGGTGCGGGGTTAGTTGTCGGTGCTGTCGCTGCTACATTCTATTTTTTGAATAATAAGAAAAAGAAAGCACCCGAGAAGGCTTGTGAGTATAAAAATTTTAATGACAAGGTTGAGGAAGAAAAAGATGAGTCTTCAACAGATGTCATTATTGCCCAAGATGAGCCAATGTATGAGGATGCTAAGAGTTCTGCCATTGGAAGTATGTATTCCAGACATGAAGGTGCAGCTACCATCATGAGTGATTCGGTTGATGCGATTCGTGAAAACATCAAGGTGTATGAATGCACAAATGATGAAATCGATGATATTTCTGCCGAGTTAAACGGAATGATAAGTGAGGATTAAAGATGGGCGAATTGATTATACAATATCATGATTTTGAAAATGCTAAAGATGAAATAAAGAAATTCTCTGAACAAACCACAACAGATTTGGACTTGAAAAGAGTTGATGATTCTAAAGGCGTTGGAGAATTTTTGGGCGACTGGTTTTTTGGGCGTGGGATTGGAAAAGATCACTTGGTTAAAGGCGAAGAGCTAAATGAATTAACGACTCAAATCCAAGCACACTTGCACAGCATCAATAATACCCAAATCAAATTGATTAAAGAATTTGGACAGGTATATAGTGCTTTGGAGGCATTGGACAAGGACTATATCCAAGCTATTTTAGTTTCTATTAAGGCAACCGAAGAAACAAGTGAAAGTATTCAAAAAACTCAAGAACAGATTAAGAAGATCGTTGAAAATCAAAGAAAAACTCTTGAGGAACTCAAGAAGTTCAAGCAAAAACTAGATGGGTATGCTCACTTGGGGGATATTGATAAAATATGGAGTGACTGTCAAAAATGGCATAAAGATATGGCATCACTCACAAAGGAAATTTCTACGGCTACAGAACTTAGCAAAGACAACATCAAAAGGATTGATGTATTAAAGACTGCCCTGACTTCGACTGAAAAGAAAACAGAGGATTTGTCAACACTCTTCTCACAAATGATAGAAAAATTAGAATCTATCACTGCATTTACAAGTGCCTTGGAGAAAGTCACACATTTACAAGATGTCGATGAAATGTGGGAGTCTCTTGTTACCGCACATAGTTCATTAGAAAGTATCGGCAGTAATATTGAAGTGTTGCAAAGAGAATCGGATAAACACCAAAAAGAAATAAATAAAATTTTTACTTTTGTAAAACAGGTATCTTCTCTTGAACACTTGATGGATGTGGACAGTACATGGGCTACCGTTAAGGAGCATTCTGAGCAACTGACTGATATGGAA
>OHFH01000785.1_pt1 | contig 9573 bp, 10 predicted proteins | sample 1567401 | NCBI WGS metagenome assembly OHFH01 (sample SAMEA3879542, study PRJEB24766) | human gut metagenome | biome: human-associated habitat; feature: feces | place: USA | collected 1985/1987
TTGTATAGAAGCAATATAAAAAGAGAGGATAAATATAATGATTGATAGCACATTAAAAGTTTATCAGATGTTTGGCGATGATTATTCAAAAGAAATCTATGGACAAAGGGTATTATATTCCTTAACTAATGATGATAAATATATTCACAAATTAGTTAATGATCTGGAACCAATCAGATGGTTGAGAAAAAAATTAAGAGGAATATCTTCCCAAAATGTTTTGTTATACGGCGCAGGATTCAGGGGACAAAGAGTCAGTCAGATCTGTCCGGATTTATTTAAAGGATTTGTCGATGGGGACTTGAAAAAACAAGGTAAGCTGGTCAATGGGTTTAAGGTGTATTCATTACCTGAGGTGATGCAGTGTTTTGCAGATCCGGTTTTTGTTATTTCCAATAAATTTGGAGTTGAAAAGATAGAAAGTGAACTGATGTCTTGTGGTGCTGCACAAAAGAATATATTGAATCTTGGGGAGAAAATGACGGCATTTACTGCTGAGCAGTATTTTGATTTAGAGGAGTTAAAGCCGTCAGAAAATGAAGTGTTTGTTGATTGCGGAGCATTTGATGGTGATTCTGCTTTTGCATTTATGAAATGGTGTAACAATCATTATAAACATATATATTGCTTTGAACCGGATAAAAAGAATTATGTATTATGCAGACAGAATTTAAGCGAAGCAATTTCAAAAGAAAAATGTACAGTATTTAATAAAGGAACGTGGAGCAGTAATACCGAATTGAGTTTTTCAGATACTGCTGATGTGGCATCTCATATATGTGATGATGGATTGCAGCGAATATCGGTAGAGGCTTTGGATCAGGAACTGTTAGTGAAAAGGAATGAAAAGGTCACCTTTATCAAAATGGACATTGAAGGGGCAGAGCTAGAAACTTTGAAGGGCGCAAGTCGGATTATTATAGAGCAAAAGCCGAAACTTGCAGTTTGCGTTTATCATAAACCGGAAGATATTTTTACAATTCCGGAATATTTGAGAACATTAAATCCTGATTATAAGTTTTATTTAAGACATTATACATTTGCAGCCTGGGATACTGTATTGTACGCAATCCCATAAGAAAAATTACTTAAGGAGACCAGCTATGAAAAGCATAGGTGTTGTGATACCTATTTATAATACAGAAAAATATTTGGCAAAATGTGTGGAAAGTGTTTTAAATCAGAATTATGAGGCGTTACAAGTGGTATTGGTAGATGATGGATCCAGTGATGACAGTGGGGAAATCTGTGATGATTTCGCGAGGAGAGATTCTAGGGTTAAAGTAATACATCAGGTTAATAAAGGGAAAATAGAATCTAGATATATTGGTGCAGCTAATGCCAAAACAGATTATATTACGTTTGTAGATTCTGATGATTGGATTGCGGAAAATACTTATAATAGTCTGCTTGAGTTGCTAGATCAGGGAATTGACATAATTTCATACAAAATTATCAGGTATATAAATGACTGCTATCAAATAAAATCTGGTGGAAAAATAAGAGAAGGGATCTTTCAAGGAGAAAAATATAAGGAGTTCATATGCTCAACTATGATTTGGGATGATGAAATTAATAGTTGTGGAATTGATCCCTCTCTATGCAATAAACTGTTTAAGCGAGACATTATTTTACCACAATTGGATAAGGCAAGAAAAATTTGTATAAGTTATGGGGACGATGTAGCAGTGGTGTATCCAACATTATATAAAGCAGATTCGTATGCCATTGCAGATCAATATAAGTATTATCACAGAAGACGTATAGAAGGAGAAATTCCGGAGTATTTTTTAGACAACAGCTATTATAAAAAGTTGGTGGACTTATATGAATACTTGAGGGAAAGATTTGATAATCAGGTAGATTATGTACGCCAATTAGACATGTTCTTCGCATACAGTGCGACACTCAGATTGCGTAAATACGGAGTAGAAAATCATGTAGTTCAGTACATGGCTCCTTTTGGCAGAATACCACAGGCTAGTAAAATTATCTTATGTGGTGCCGGGAAGGTTGGGCAATCATATTATAAACAGATTACGGAGTTGGATTATTGTGAGATTGTGGCATGGGTGGACAACGTCAAGACGCAATGTGCAGGGGTTAGTTTATCAAAGTATAACATCTTTACGGAGATGGCATTTGATTACGTTGTGATGGCATTAAAATCAAAAGAAACTGTAGACGAAATTACTAAGATGATTTGTAAAGAATATAATGTCAACCCCGATAAGATTATTTGGGAGTTTCATGAGCACTTTGGATAACAATATGATACGTATATATGTAAGTAATTGATCTGGAAGTATCGGACATAAAGTAGTATGGTAAAATGTAGATTTGGGTGCAAGGCATACTTGTGAGAAAGAAATGAAAAAACTCTATAATATAAAGATGGAGTGGAAGAGGGAATAAAATGAAGTGGATGAATAAAGGACACGAAATAGGAAAGAAAGATATATCATTTTCAAACGGATTTCACAAAAAGATATATGTTTTCGGAGCAGGTCAAATAGGCGAAGTAACAGGCTTGAGTTTAGCAGCGCTGGGTTTGCTTGGAGGGTATATTGATAATAATAGAAGGCTTCAAGGAACCGAGTTCTTAAATAAACCAATTATATCGTTGGAAGATTATCTTAGCAGTGAAGATGATCCTGCGATTGTAGTTGCATGTGCAAAAAAGCATGAATTGGAGATAGAGCAACAGTTAAAACAAAATCAATTGGTCTGGGGAAAAGATTATTTTTTTAGTGAGGAATTTCATAAAAGGATATTGCCTATTATAGCAACATTATATTTTGATAAAGTCTATATGCAGTTAGCACAGATAACATTAACAGAAAGATGTTCATTAAAATGCAAAAAATGTGCACATGCCTGTTACAATGTAGACAGCTCCAACCAAGATCTGACACTTGACCAGGTGCATAAAAGTGCAGATAGTTTTTTTGCGAAAGTTGATTTTATTAATGAATTTGTTCTGATTGGTGGAGAACCGCTTTTATATAAAGATCTTTCCAACGTGATTGCATATATCGGCGAACGATACCGGAGTCAGATGGCAATTTTCTGTATTACCACGAACGGGACGATTGTGCCGAATGAAGAGGTATTGCAGGCATGTCAAAAATATAAGGTGCTGTTTCGAATTTCCAATTATGCAAAAGCAATTCCCAGGTTAAAAGAATCGCATCAAAAACTGATACAGGTTTTAGAAAAATATGATATTGGATATCGATTATCGGCTGAGGATGCCAGCTGGATTGATTATGGATTTGAATATCTGAACAAAGAACTGGATGAGGAAAAATTAACAGAGACGTTTGACAAGTGTTTGACTCCATGCAGGGAAATCAGAGAAAACAGATTATATTTTTGCGTTATGGCACGTAGTGTATCAGATAATCTGCATTTTGATGAGGGAAAAGATGATTACCTTGATCTGGATCAGTTAAATGGAGAAAATTACAAGAGAGAATTAATGGAGTTTAATTTGGGCTATTCAGAGAAGGGGTATCTGGATATGTGTCATAGATGTCATGGGATGGATGCTGTGAATTATCCGATTCCGGTTGCGGAACAGCTTACTTAATTACATATTAAAATGGACGGTTGATTTGGAAAGCAGATATACCTGGAGAAACTGAAGCATGAAAGATTTTGAAATTGAAAAAAAAATCATTATTTATGGTGCGGGAAAAAGAGCCGCTCGTTTGTGCAGACTATTACAGGGTACTCATTATAGGGTTGTGGGGCTCACGGATGGTAATCCAATGTTGTATGGCAGACAGTTGGAAAGTCAGGAAATAAAATCAGTAGGGGAAGTGTTTGCGAATGAACATGATTGCTGGGTAGTGAGTGTTGCGAACAAAGAGACACGAAAGGAAATTTATCGTACGATTTTAAATCATGGTGGACAGAGGGATAAAGAAATTGATTTTGATGAGTTGCTTTTACAGATTTATGAGGAGCAGTATATCAAATGGAAAAATTTGCGAATAGATGAGAAAAAACCAGAACAAGCTACCCTCATTCTTGAAAATTACAATGGATTTATTCTTGGAGGAGTAGAAAAGTGGGTGGCCTCTGTTCTGAATGCCGGGATTTTGGATGGTATGAATATTCGTGTACTATCTAATGTAAATCGTACAGGTATTGAAACAGAATGGCTGCCATATATTGATTTTGAAATTCCGATCGGAACGATTGATTGTACAGAACAGATTCAACATCTGTATGATTATTTTGAGAAATATCGTACGTCCGCGATTGTCTTTTCATTTCCCAATGATGCTTTTCGACTGGCATGCGCCTATAAGAAGATAACAGATGCGCCACTTCAGGTTATAGCTGTGCTGCATAATGATGTAGAAACATTTTATCAGGAATATGTAAAATATGACGCTTATGTGGATCGGTATCTATGTGTCAGTCAACGCATACAGTATATTCTAAATCACACATATAGCATTTTAGAACGAAAGACACAGACAGTAACTTTGCCGTTCCATTGCGAGGAAAAGCTACAACGAAGCTATTCATTAAATGTTCAAGATCCAATAAGGATTGGATATGCTGGACGATTGGAGGTACAACAAAAAAGATTGGATTTATTTCCGACATTTATACTTGAATTAGAAAAAAAAGTTCTCAATTACAAAATGGAAATTGCGGGAGACGGTAGTGTACGTGAACGAATGCAAAAGTTTGTCCGGGATAATCATTTGGAGAATAAAATTACTTTCTTGGGACAAATTGATCGTAATGATATTCCGGCATTTTGGAAAAAGCAGGACATTCAAATCAGTTTTTCTGATTATGAAGGGCATTCGCTCACGCAGATGGAATCTATGGGAAATGGGGCTGTGCCGGTTGTGACGGAAGTGTCTGGAGTGGTTGATGATATTTCCAATGGCTATAATGGATTTTTTGTTTCAGTTGGGGATTATGTATCTTTGGCAGATCAGGTGCAATACCTATATTGGCATCGGGAACAATTGCCGATTATGGGACAAGCCGCACATGATACCGTATATGAAAAGAGTGATATGAAATCGCACATAGCATTTTGGCGAAAGCTGTTGGAGCAAAATAGGTGCAACATTAAGAACCGATGAATTGACCGCACAGATTTACTTCATGGGAAAATAGTAAGGTATATGGAAGCAAATTTATTAAGCGTTGCGATGAAAGCAAAAATGTTTCGGCTTTGATCTATGGGGCTGGTAGTTATATGCGTAATCTGGATTCTGTTATTTATGATAACTATAATGTTTTGGCTATTGTTGATCAAAGCAAAGTAGGATATTATGGCTATGTTCCAATAATAAAAGTAGAACAGATACAACAATATGATTATGACAAAATCATTATTATGATAAAAAATATGTTGATAGAGCAATACGGTGTCCCTGTAGAAAAGATAAAATTTGGCAAAGATATTTGGGGAAAATAAACAAATGAAAAATAAAAGAAAACGCTATTTTTCAAACAAATCTTATAGAAATTCCGTATTATATTGGTGAAGTTGAAAGGTTAGATAAATTAATTGTATTTGGATATGGAATTGCCGGAAAAGAGTTTTTATTATATATGAAACAAATAAATCCGATATGCGATATCATAATTTTTGATAACAAGATCGTAGAATCAAATAGCGGTGAAATGAAGGTGATGAAACCGATATATCTTAACGATGATAAAATTAGGATTTTGGTTACGGTACAAAAAAATCAAGAAGAAATAGTAAAGCAGCTTGTTGAGTTGGGATATTGTGAAGAACAAATTATAAAATATGTACAAGGTGATATGGGGAAATGGTTTTCGATAGCACCTGAGTATAGAGCATTATATATGGAAAAGTAGGATTCGTGATGAAAGTTTTATTTTGAAAAGGAAAAGATATGCTATCTGATTTAGTAGAAAAAAGAGATGAAAAAATTAAAGTCAGTATTATTACAGTTACATATAATGTTGAAAAGACAATTGAACAAACAATTAATAGTGTGTTGAATCAAACATACAACAATATTGAATATATAATTGTGGATGGAATGTCTACCGATGGAACTTGGGAAAAAATTTGTATGTACAAAGATAAAATTAGCGTCTTAATTCACGAAAAAGATAATGGTCTTTATGACGCAATGAATAAAGGAATTTCTCAGGCAACAGGCGATATCATTGGGATTGTGAATGGTGATGATTGGTATGAGCCGAACGCGGTACAAACTATTGTTCAAAATATAGAGAATAACATTGATATCTATTATGCGAGGATGAATATTATTGACAATGATGGGAATGTGTTAATGGTGAGCTTGCCTGATCAAATAGATGATATATGGTATCGTATGATTCCACATCCAACTGTCTTTGTAAGAAAAAGCGTTTACGAAAAGTATGGAGCATTTGATCTGAATTATTCCATTGTGGCTGATTATGAAATGATATTTCGTTTTTATCTTTTGGGTGTAAAATTTCGATATATTGATCGGGTAATAACAAATTTTCGTCAGGGAGGTCTTACGACGAAAAGACAGCTTGCATGTGCGCAAGAAGTAAAAAAGGTATCAATGAAATATCTTGATAGATCCCCTGATGCAAAGAGGGAAGAATATCTTCAGCTTATAAAAAACAATTATAATCGTATAAAACTATTGTCGGCATATCAACAAGACAACACAAAATTTAAAGAAATGTTGTGTCGAATTTTTAATAATAATTTGGAAAATGTTTGTATATTTGGTGCAGGAATATGGGGAAAAAGGTGTGTTGAAAAACTGAAGCAATGCAATGTGACAGGCAGATGTTATTTTGATAATAACGCAGATAGGCAAGGTTTGATTATTGATGGCTTAGAAGTTTTATCACCAAGTTGTTTAAAAGAAATGGAATGTAACATTATCATTGCAGTGATTAATGGGTATAGGGAAATAGAAAAGCAATTATCAGTCATTCATAACGATAAATTAAAATGGATCAGAATGTTTGATTTATATGATGAGGAGAATCCTTAGATGAAAACAGTATTGGCAAATACGATTGGAACACTAAAAGATAGGGAGGTTGCACTTAGTGACAAAGAAGCCTTTTCATTTTGTGGTGGTAATACAGGAAATGTTTGCTTTGTGGATGCTGTCAAAGAGCAGCTGGCTTATGATGCTGAAATTAGTTGCTATAAGATAGATAAGTACGAAGATAAGGCTGTTTTTGTATTACCGGCAAGCAATTGGATAAATGTAGATGGGCATGTACTAAGAGATATTTTTTGCCTCTGGAAAATAAAGATGTTCAGTTAGCTGTTTTAGGACTGGGTGTACAAATTGAGTTAAATGATAATTTGGATAATTTTGCAAGAGAAGTGGAAAAGAACACTGATACGATAAGAGCACTGAAGATTATGAGTGAGCATAGCCAATACATTGCCGTTCGAGGAAATATAACGGGGGAATATCTTGACAAAATAGGTATTCATAATTGGAAAGTGATTGGATGTCCATCGTTTTATGAACCATTCAGACAATATGGTGAGGCTAGATTAAAGAAAGCTTCGTTAGATAGAGCGGTTATTAATGTGACACCAGGGGGGGATGGTGAATATAAAATTCTTAGCTATGGAATACAAAATAGAAAACCGATTATTTTGCAGGCGATGAATGATATGCCGTTAACATTGTGGGAGAATAGATCGATTGAGGATCGGCATTTACAGCAAAAGTTTCCGGGATTAGAGGGCTATACAGTTAATATGGTGGAAAACTATATCAAAGAATTTGGACATATGTTTTATACTCGTGATAAATGGACTGAATTCCTGAACAAAGAAAATATACAGTTTTCTATTGGCAGCAGGTTTCATGGAAATATGATGGCGTTTTTTAATGGAATTCCTGCAATGTGGATTGTGCATGATTTTAGAACGAAAGAATTAGTTGAGGCGATGGAATTGCCATATATTCAATATCGGGATTTGAGCAGATACTCAATGGATGAAATCATGAATAAGTGCGAATATGGACATAAGTTTAAAGCAAATTATATAAGTATGGGAAGAAAATATATAGATTTTCTGGATCAATGCCAAATAAATCATAATTTTAAGAGAGAGAGAATGTAAATTTGATCGATAGAGGACAAGTAGCGGTAGTAATACCTACATACAAAATGATATTAAGTGAGATAGAACAAATTTCTCTCTCTCAGGTTTTTAAAGTTTTAAATGGATATGATATTTATTTTGTTGCACCAGAAGGACTTGAGGCTGAGTATTTAAAAGATGCTTGGATTGAAAGGTTTGGTACGGCATATTTTGAGGGTATAGCTGGCTATAATAAACTGATGTTATCCTCAGATTTCTATAGAAGATTTGAAGAGTACAAATATATTCTACTTTACCAGTTAGATGCATTTGTTTTTTCCGATATATTATTAGATTTTTGTAATATGGGTTACGATTATATTGGAGCGCCTTGGATACCTGGAATGAAAAGAAAAATAGAGGATGAATATGTATATACGAATGTAGGAAACGGTGGGTTTTCATTAAGGAATATACAAAGTACAATTCGATTGTTGGATAAGAACAGAGAAGCGTTAAGTAAGTATTCGGATAATGAGGATCAATTTTTCGCATTTTGTGATAGCAATGATTTCAATATAGCACCTGTTTCCATTGCGCTCAATTTTGCATTTGAAAGACGGGTGGAGTATTGTTTTACTTTAAATCATGGCAAATTACCATTTGGATGTCATGCGTGGGAACGTTATGATACAGCGTTTTGGAAACCTTACATAGAAGAGCAGGGTTATTGTATCCCAGAAGAAATAATAAGACATGGGAAGGAAGATATGATAAATAAAGATTCCTATGTTGTGGAAAGTACAATAGAAAAATTTTGGACATATTGTAAGAAACCCAATATAGGAAATGGAGATAATAGGAGTATTGCAATATTTGGCACGGGGATGTATGGAAAAAGAGTTTTAAACATTTTGGAAAAATCAGAAATTCCGGTTAGCTGTTTTCTGGATAACAATGTGGAAAAACAGAACAAGATTATAGAGCAACATATTGTGCAGAAACCACAGTTGTTGGAAAATTGCGACAACTATTTTACGATAATAGCGATTGCAGGAAATTCTATGGAAAACGTAAGATGTCAATTGGAAAAATTGGGAAAGATCCATTATATTGATTATATTACTTATATGGATTTAATTTCTTAAATGGAGGGTTATAAAATATGAAATTTGTGGTATTTGGGACGGGAAAGTATTATTTAAATCGAAAAGAGCAGTTATTTGGGCTTTGTGATGATGCAGAAATAGTATGTTTTTTTGATAATAATATAGATGAGAGGATGGAGTTTGAGGGAAAAAAGATATGGAAACCTCAACAATTGGAAGAAACTGTATTTGATAAAATTCTCTTAATGAGTAGAAGTTATTTAGACATGAAAAAGCAACTTATTGATTTGGGGTATGATTCTGCTTCCATATGGACATGGGAGCAATTTGTTTGCGAAATGAACCATGGAAAGTATGAGTTTTTCTGTGGAGAAACTTGTTATA